>Ga0116227_10006182_pt1 | contig 24500 bp, 8 predicted proteins | sample S1TSphgellanicum_FD_89693 | JGI IMG/M metagenome (GOLD analysis project Ga0116227, IMG submission 89693) | Host-associated microbial communities from peat moss isolated from Minnesota, USA - S1T2_Fb - Sphagnum magellanicum MG | ecosystem: Host-associated > Plants > Peat moss > Unclassified... | reverse complement strand
GTTTTTTTTTTTTTTTTTTTTTTTAATTTAATTTTTAAAAAATTGATACCTCATGTAGGCTAGGTGTGATTTGCACATAAATTATTTAAAGAAAAAGGAATTTTAGTCTCCAATTATTTTAAATAAAAATAGCCAAAAAAGAATAACAACATTAGTTGGAAAGGACCGATTATCAATATGTTTGTGTATTTAAATCCAAATATCTACCATTCCTTCCTCTTCTTCTTCTTGTTGTTCTTCTTCTCCAGCTCCACATGACAATCCCCCAAGTATACTTTGTAATTGTCAAATTTGTGGGCTGCATTTCCTTCCTAATAACATAGGGCTATTTATCAAGCTCCCCACAAAAGATGAATGGTCAAAGCCATGTGCACTCTCAAAAGGGCAACATAACATTCAAGTTCTAACACCGCACCTAAGCTAAAACATCTTTACATTCGTCATCTAGATTCACTCATCTAAGGCATGGATGGCCACCCAAAGGTGACCATAATAAACCTTAGGACATTGAGCTTTGGTCACTAGCTACAAAGTTGATGTTTCAACTCATAAATGATCGTATCGTTAGGTTGACCATAGAGTTAGGATGTCACAAAACAACAACAAGAAAAAATACTTCAACCCAAAAAATTCCATTCAATGAATAAAAGAAAAAGGAAACAACAACCCCCCTACCCACTATTGTGGTTCAAGACTTTAGAATTCCCACAATTCTATTGTTTATGAAAGAATTTGTGTAGTAGAAAGGGGGGGGAGGGGGGGGGGGGAGCTTTGGGACATGGGAACGAGGAAATTTGGGTTGGGTGCCCGGAAAAATTATCCAAACCATTAGAGCACATTATTACAAACTCGGTTATTTTGTTGGAATTTCAAGCCTATGGAATTTTGTTACTAAGTATTCAACACATTTATTGTGTAATAGCAAATGTGGGCCCAAAATGGGGGGGTAAGTAATGAAACCATTTAAGTGGGAGTGGTATGATAATGCTTTACAACATATAAGTAGTACCTTCCACACACAACAAAGGCAAGCCCAATTAGCTTAGTAGGCATTTGTTAGCAAAGACAAAAACTATGTGAAAGAAACATAAGAAGTGTAGTAACTTTAATACTCGTGTTTTGGAACATCTTAAATTCTATTACCTAGTGTTGTTGGGTTGCCTTGATGAACAAATAATTGACAAATCAAAAAATGAAGTAGTTGTCATCTCTAAAATCCACATTTTAATCATCTACACTTTGTTGTAATGTGCATGAATGCACAATGAAAATAGGAATTGCAAACATAACTAAGCAAAACCTCACTACCTACTTAGCCTAGTACCCTCAATCACCCATGTCCTTCGGACAAAGCATTTTCACCATTAAGGTATGGGGGGAGAACCACCACCAACCAATAAGCCAAAAAAGGTGGGGGAAGCTTAAGACCTAGTGAGGAGAAGAAGCATTGAAAGTTTTAGGGCCTAATCAAGTTATTCACGAGCCCAACTTAACCCAAGTAATGCAATCCTAGAGGGGGGCTCAAATTAAAGACCGAGTGTATAAGTGATATTGTTGCTCTTGTATCAATGAATAGGTTCCCAAATTACCCAGTTCTTTGGTCTCATCCATCTAACATGGGCTAGATGGATGATATAAATATTGTTATTGTTACCTTGGGTTTTCACCATTCCTTTGAACTTTTGAAAGATATGTGAGCCATGGCACCGTATGTGTATTTTTAACATGGGATTTTAGATTAAAATATTTTCATGGGATTGGGGGGGGGAAGAATTTTGTCATTTCTTATCCGGCTCAGCTTGGATAGCTTGCACCCATGTGAAGAGTTTCATTTGTTTCGTCCAACATGTGAGCCAAAAAATGATCACCCTTCCCCCCTCGTCTCCCCCCAACAAGTTGCACTTGGCTTCGGCTTGTGAGATGAGGCCACCTTCAGACACAAACAGCTCATGCGTTTCATTACAACTCATTGACGACAAAACCACCATTAAATTTTTTTGTCATTGGAAAGTACCTAACTACATGGGTCTTTTTGGACTTTAGTAGCAAGTTTTATTGCTCTACCAATCCCTAATGCAAGATGTCCGAAACATCAAAATTTTATGTTCACCACAACCACAACACAACACACATTGAAAGAATGAATTATTGGAGTTTTTCAAAAGTACCCCAATTTGGCAACTTGGGGGGGGGTTGTTTTGGCCCTTTTTGGATTATTCATCTTCTTCACTCGAGACAAAAGTAGCATTCGGTTGTTATGCCAATTTGGAAATACTTTGTCGTACTAGGCACGCACTTGCACGCACTCTCCTTCATATTCAAAAGTGTCTTAAAAAAACCATTCCTTTGTAACTTTCCAAATTTCCTCCCCCAAATTCCAAACATTTTTCTCCTCCTTCCTCTTTTCAACTTCCTAACACCCCCCCCCCGCCCGTCCCCCCACCCCTTCCCATACTGGCCAAAATAAGAGCACCATGGTGGGAATGGATGAATGAATAAATGAATTCACAGCTCCTTAATAGGGTTTTGTTTTCAGTTTTGTCACATCCAAAATCTGGTGCATTTCCCCGCCCCCCAATTTTCTTTTTAGCAAAATTAGTTAAATTTGCACTAGATGAACAAATTTTTCCTAATTTTTTCCTAATTTTTTTGGGGTGAAAGAAGCAACAAATTTTTGTCTCAAATAAATCATTGCTCCAAAGTTTCATGGTTCTCAGATTTTTTTTTAATAACCTCCAGTTTTAAGTTTTTTTTTAATATTTTAGAAATCAAAGAACCTTTGGCTTTTTTCTTCTTTTTTCTTTTAAGAAAAATTCAAAATTCATAGAACTTTCAGTTCCAGTTCTTTAATATTTTCAATTTTTCTAAAAAAATCCTTTGGTTTAGGGTTTTTTGAAAATTTACAAAGAACTCAAGATTCTCATGAAAATAGCATTATAGAACATGTTGTTTAGGGTAGGTTCTTTGACAAGGAAAAAAAAATTGAATCCCGGGTAAGAGGCAAACTTGATGTTACGTATTTTTGAGATTGTTGGAGCCAATTCTTCGAGGGTTTCAAAACCCTTGGTCAAGGTTTAGGGTTAAGGTTTAGGGTTTTTAAATATATACCATGCCCCTACCTGATAGTTCGAGAATGCAAAAGGAGATAACATCTCAGCATGGGGTTCGACTTTAGACTTTCTTTAGTGTTGTCCGGGTTTTTTAATTCTTTTTTTTTTTAAAAATACGGCTATGGTGAGAAATGTTGTTAGTGTGAAAAATAATTCAAGTATATTGTTTTGCTAATAGATTTTAGGGTGGGGGTGTGGGGATGGGGAGTCTAGCATTAAGAATGCGGTTGTTGCTTTTGGAACTCGGCTTAAGTATGCAAGTTTAGGAATGTAATTATATAAATTGTCACTTTTTATTGGTTGTGGAGTGTTTGTAACCAAAAAATAATTCTAGTTTTAGGTTATGCATACGTAGGTAGAATTGGATTCGGTTTGGAACTAAACTCAACTAGGATTTTTTTAAAGGAAATTGGGAGCCTTAAAATGTGAAGAATTAGACTAAGGGTTCTAGCAAACAAAAAGAAATTCTTGAACTGAAACCATGGGTTTTATCAAAAAAAATTAAAATTTGGAATTGGAACTAGAGTTTATCTGTAAAAGTAAAAATTGGATGACTAAATATTTTCACTCCAAAAAAGTTTTGGCTTCTAGGTTTGGCTATAAAAAACAAATTGTGCAAAATTTTGATAAATTTGATTTGGAAAAGGCCATTATGAACTCCTTGCCCTAGATTAGATTAAGGTAGATTTCTTCTACCAACATAGCCTAAATTTGATGACCAATTGTTTTTAGGGCCACATGGTATATCAATAATGGGTGTGAGATGTCATGAGTAGTGTATTTATTTAACGAAATTTCATTTTTTTGGACCTAAAATGTGAAGTGACAAATCCCACAAAGGGATTTTTTTTTTCCCCACCCCCATTTCACAAAAGAACCATTAGTTTCTATAATGTCATGATGATGAAAACAATGACAAGCCACATGTCACCCTCTCATGCCCTCAACCCTCATAAAATGACAATTCACACAACCTTTACCTTGGATCAATGTGGATCATTGGATTTTAGGTTTGTAATCCATTGATTTTGCAACCTTAATGGCAAGTTGAAATCTTGTTTTGCCATGCTTACATTCTTGTAAATATTAACTACTAACACTATGCATTTTATTTTCTAGATCCGGAAGCTTTTAAAGGCACGACAAGAAGGAGGACCAATAGCTTGGCATTTTCATTTGCTTTCATGGTTTGCAATTACGGAAAGTTGTTGATCTTGAAAATTTGTTATCAAGACTCAATGACAAACCATTGAGCAGTGAGTGCAGCAACTATTGACAGATTGGAATCGTTGTGCTTTGAAAAACATTCAAGGCTAAAGTAATGAACTAAAAGCTCTTAGCTTGATGCAAGCTTTGCAAGTAGCCGCAAATTGCAACAATCCAAAATCTAAACTCCAAACTGCAAATTCAAGAAGTTCTTAAACTTTTAAAGTTCAAGTGCATTGTGCGTTTCATTTCACTTCTTGGAACTTGTGCTCAAATGATTTTTTTGTTCCTTCATGTTTTGATGTTTATGTTCATAGCTTACATGTGTGTTCATTAAAGTTTTGCATTATGACTGTGTGTGGAATCCGCATTATGTGTATAGTGTGATGCTAGTGATTTCGGAAATTGTTTCATCACGACTAGCACAATTACTTGGATAGCTACAACGTCCATCACAATGTTGGTGATTTCAAGACGCACTTCATCACAACTAGTGTAGTTATTTGGATAGTTGCAACGTCCCATCGTGATGCTAGTAATTTCGAAACTTGTTTCATCACGACTAGCACAATTATTCAAATTTGCGTAACAAATTGCTCTTCATCATGCCATTATCATGCACTAATCATAATCTATACAAAAATTTGAAATAGGCACTATAATCCTAACTTGTAATCAATCAAAAATGAAAAGGTTTTCGAATTAAAGTTTTCTTGTGATGGTATGTGAATTTGCTAATCTTCTTTAGATCATGGCTTCTTCGATGTTACCAAAACAATTCAAGTTTAAGTATTTCTTTGGTGTTCAAATCCCAATAAAAAATCTCATACTCCCCAACCTTGTTTCTTGTGATGTATTTGAATCCAACAACACCAATGAGCAAAAAAACCTTCCTCATGCCCTTGAATTGCAGTCTCTTTCACTTGAAAGATTTGATGTAGATCCAAATGCCATGTTTGAAACTATTATTATAGATGTTGATTATAAATGTTTTCCTTTTCCCAAAAAACCTAAAAAAGTTGTTGATGTTAACCACAAATTTCAAAAGATCTAGGCTATGAAAATGCCATGGGCAAAGCCCATTTTTAATGAGGTTGGGTTGGTTTATGTTGTGAAATGTCATGTTTGTACCAAAATTGAGAGGAAGGAGAAAATTTTGGTTGCTAATTGAAATTCTATTGAAAACCCATGTAGGTAAAATAAAGGATTATAATGGTAACTAGATCATGGATAAAAAATGTATACACATTAAAAATGAGACTTCTATGTTCAACTTTCTACAACCATTATCCTCCAATAGCTAAATAATGGTCGGGCAATGGAGGACAAGCAAAAACTTGTTCAATTTGTAATTGTTTTGGACTTGTTGAGTAAAGGTAAGCCAATGACTAGTTATGAGGATTTTTAGCCCTTGTATGAGTTTTTTAAACTTCAATTTAATCTTTAAAAACTCTAGTCTAATGGGGTTGATTGGGAAATTACATAATACATACAACATGAAGTTTAAAGGTTATTAAGCTTGTTGTCCAAAATTCCAACTTTGTAACTCTCTGATGACATAAGAAGATTTGAAGTAAGAAGAATTAACTAAACAAAGCTAGCATGTTTCAATGTCGATGGGGTTAGAACCTTCCAAGGCCTTAGATCAAGAGTGACAGTCCAAATCCAAAACCAATATGTTCCATTTGTTGTTGATGTGCATTGTATGGCAAATCGAACCAATCTTGTTATATAAACCCTTTCAAACCTACCTTGGGTTTCTCACATTGAAAATCTACTGCAATGCTTATATGGTCATTTCAATCATAACCCCAAAAGGCATTTGGAGTTTACCAAATTAGTAGAGATCATGGAAACTAAGGGCAACAAAATTTTATGGAACATTAAAACTAGATGGATATTTACATGATTAATCTTGTCAAACATGTCTTGTCTAAATATTACACTCTTCTCATGAAAATGGCATTGGATGCACTCACAATACCTTCTACCAAATCTAATTTTTATTTGTTGACTAATGTGGAAACTTTGTTGGGCTTAAATGTAGTGATGTCACTATTAGAGGTAGTACATCCTTTGAATAAGTTTGCACAATTGACGGATGTTTTTGTTTGTGATTGCATAGTAGCAATGAAGATCTATATGTGAAGGGGATGTGTACTGCATGTTTTGTGATAGGTGGCCTTCTTTTGAGGGTAATGTGTTCAATAATTTCATTACCTTGATCAACATTATTCATGAAAGTGTCAATGTATATTGTTATAAATTTGAACATCAAAATTAATCATTTGGCTTTTAAATTTGCTAGGTAGCACATGTGGGCAACATCTTCAAGTTGTACTAGGGCATCAATTTGTGTTACAAGGGAGATATATGGAAATGTTATATCTATGAAATAACAATGTCAAGAAGTTCCCACTCAACTTATTGTTAAATTACATGGTTAATTCCTTGTTCAAGTTCTTATGGATGCATTGGGTATTGTTTACTCATAATATTGAATGCAACCAAAACCTGAAAAAAGGTTCATTACTCATTTGGTAATCATCAAAGCAGCCTTTTGTCAACCTAAAAAAGTAGGAACTAATGAGGTATGGGTTCTTAACTTGTTCTCAACTACTATTTTTGACCTTCAAACATCAAACTATTTGTGTTTAACATGATAAACAATGTTCAATTGTCAAGGCAAAAACCTTTTGATGTCAACCCAATCATTAAGTTGCGGAGAACCTTTACTTCCTTTCAAAGTCTAAAAAATAAAATCCCAAAGTGTATCAAGTTGGTTGAACTTATTGTGTAAGTAATTGGTTCTATTGAAAATGAATGTTGCTTTTCTAATATGTTGACTTTCATGAAAAAAAAATTATGGAATCGATTAACCATGCATTTTGGAACTTGTCATTCACATGTTTAACCAAAAGTTTTTCATTTTGCAAAATTTCCTTTTAGAACAATTATTCAAAATTGGAAAAATAACATAATTCAGTAGAATGCAAAAAATTGAAGCTTGAACTACCACCAACTTGCAAGCTATTTTTTTCTTTATATCCTTCGTATTACTTATTTCTTTTTTATATTTTAGACTTGTTTGGCATTCGGATTTTTGGATAATGGATAATAACATGGGCTTGGATGTTATTAAGATGATTTGGAATCTTGATCTAACATGCAAGCAACAACAACCGATTAGTTGAATTATGATTGGCAAAGTGAAGATATTGCCCTTTGTTTCCATGATATATGGTTTTTTAATATCTACATCCAACCCCCCTTCTTTGGGCTTACAAGGATTTTTTTTACATTATATAAAATTGCTGATTAATGAATTTTTTTATATGTTAGGTGTTATGTTGTAGTGGGCAAGGCCTTTTTTGGCCAAGGTTCGATTCCCCCATATGTTGCTATGAATTAGATTTAATATAACATTCATTAACAAAAAATCAGATTAAAGATGATGAAATGTAGCCACAAATTTGACTTATAATAATTCCCAGTAGCAAATTAAAATCGACCATTTTATTTCCTTTGTCTACAAAAATTTGCATATTTTCCCACCATGTAGTTGGACATATAAACCTTCAATGTGTCCATGTGGCAATTCAAGTTCCAACAAAGACTACCATGTAGCAAACTTAATTAAAACTAAAAACTAAAAAAAAACATTGGTCATAAGGGTCAACAATCACATGCATTATTGGATACCACTTTTCAATTAATGTCATCAAAGGGTCTTTTTTTCACTTTCAATAACATTCCTCACATCAACTCTCTTGGCACAACTTCCATTGCCACTCCCTTGACCACCTTGATGGTAGTTTAACCAATATTTTCGCTTATGTTCATGGTAACTTCATCAATATTTTTACACTTGCATTACTGTTTTGGGGTCATTCCAATTTTGATCTTGTGAATCTTGAATGATTTGTGTTGAAGCTTGCAAAATATTGAAGCTTGACATCCAATTTGCAACATTTTTACAAGCTTTCAAGCTTGGAGATCTTAAATTCAATCTTTCAAATCCACAATCGAAAAGAGGATTAACTTGTTAAAATTATAAATACCAATGTTACAATGCCAATTTACTTTTGAAATATATGTAAGTTGTCAACTTGATTATTTATATTATTTGTTTTTGCAATTTCAAAAATCTATGTTTTGCATATTGCTTTGCTTTAGGAGTTGTTTGCAATGTGCATCAACTTAAGCTACTTCAAAGTTCATAATATTATCAATTTTCACATCATATATTTTTTCATTGCACTTTTTATTTTGATTTGTGTAAGGTGTTGTTGATTGTTTTTGTTTTGTTGTTATCTTGTCATTTGAAAGTTTTATAATGTGTAAAGGAGGGCATCATGCTTTTGTTGAAATTACCAAACAAGTATAGGTACAAGCATTTTTTCCTTCTTCCCCACTTGAGATGCATCTTGGTTTGAATGGAATACCGTTTGGTTTCATTTCATCATGTAATCAACCAATTGAAAGTTCATGTGCCAAGGTTTTAGAGCATGTAGAGGGGGGAGCCCAAATTTCTTTAACCTTATGGATTGTTGGGGATACAAATCACTTTTTTAACAACTCCATCACCAAAGTGGCATTGCACTTAAAACAATGTCATCAATAGAATGAGAGTTATAGTGAATGTTCTAAGATGTTTTGGTTGCCAAATTGACATGGGTTGAATTTTTGATTGGGGAATTTATGGTAGGTTCAATACTTTATGGTAAGATGTAGGATTTGTATTAGTGTAAAGCATTATGATAAGTTCCTTCTTCCAAAATATGATGACTTTTACAAAAACATCATGATTGTCAAAAAATCAAACATGTGTTGCACATCTTATAATGCTTATGGAGGAATACTACATAAAACTCATGGTTATCATGCTAAAAATGGAATATAGTTTATGAACATGCATGGGAGACAACTCATGGTTCAATAAGTTCATTATGAAAAAATATAAGGTTTTATAATTGGGCTTGCAATTGGGTTTTCCAATTGCAAGTGTCGATGTGGCTTTTCATCCATTTGTCGACGAATGACATATGTTAATACCTTTTGCAATTTATTTACAATTATTATACAACTAGTTTGATGAATATAATTTTTACTTATTTCATTCATCCATTTGATGAATGAATTATGTTCTTATATTTTATAACTTATCTACAACTATTTTACAACTAATTCAACAAATATATTCTTTCAATATTTCATTCATCCATTTGATGTAAATGGATTCTATCCCAATCCTTTGCAACTTATTTACAACTATTTTACAACTAGTTTGATGAATATATTGTTTCATATTTCATTCATCCATTTGAGAAATGAATTTTATTCCTATCCTTTGCAACTAACTTACAACTAAAAATGAAATGAAAATAAAAGATTTAGTGACTAATTTACAACTAGGTGTTTAAGTTTGGGTTTCATAGCAATTGTATGGTAGTTGATTTTAGTAGTACTAAACAACCAAATTACAACTTATAATGCAATTATACGAACTTCACACAACCATTATCATGTTGTCTTAATTATAATAAATAATGTTGAATTGCATTGGACATCACTATTTATAAACATGAAATGGATTCAAAACTTTAAATAGATCTACATTCCATGTTGAAAAATACATTACAAAAAAAAAAAAAATCTATCAAATGGCAATTTAATTATGAATTTTAATATAATTCCCAAACTATTTATAACAAACATTTTTCTCCATTTAAACAAAAGGTCAAATCATAAAAATGATGACCCACAACAATCAAATATTGTCATCTAAAAATTATGTTTCATAAATGAATGTTTTCTTCTATTTTTGTTGAAATAAAATTTGAACCATGCATTTTTTTCAATCCACGTTTTCTATTTGAAATATGCCATGTTATGATATTTAATTCCACATGTGAAATGAAATTAGTAGCATATCATAACATTGTAATGTCAAAAATATTTAAATAATTCCTTCAACTTGAATAAAACTAGTTTACAACTATACTACCATTAACATGCAACTTATTTGTCACTAAAATGCAACATATGTAGAACAGTGATACAAATTAAACTATAATTTGTACACTTGTAAATAGAATCAAATTATGTGTTTACAATCATATAAACTGAATTACAATTTTAAGTGCTTTTGAAAAAATCGGACCTTATATACATAATTTTGATGTTGATGGATTGAAACATAATGAAAGTTTGGCCCTAAAATATAAAAACAACAAAAGTCATCACAAATGTTCAAACATAAAACAAGACATATGTAACATGATTATCATTAAAAAATCACTTTTCATAAATCTCTCATCATTATAAGTTAAACTAAACTTGTACAATCAACTTTTAAATAAAATGGAATATATTTTCACATCAGTTTTTTAATATATGCAAATAAACAAAAGACCAAAAATTGACACAAACCTTCAACATCTAAGAGTAAAAATAAGAACCTTCAACATCCAAAAGCAAAAACCTTCAACATCTAAAAATAAGAGCAAGAACCTTCAATATCCAAAAATAAGAGCAAAAACTTTCAACATCTAAAACCAAAAGTATGAACTTTGAACATCCAAGAATAAGAACGATAACCTTTAACATCAAAAAGTAAAAGTAAAAACCTTCAACATCCAAAAGTATGAGCAAGAACCTTCAACATTCAAAAGAAACAACAAAAACCTTTACATTCAAAAGCAAAAGAAAAAACCTTCAACCTCTCTAAGAGCGAAAATAAAAACCTTTAACCTCCAAGAGCAAAAACAAAAGCTTTCAACCTTTTTAAAAGAAAAAACAAGACCCTTCAACCTCTAAGAGTAAAAATAAAATCCCATAAGCATAAGTGCATGAAGGTCATTCATGTATTGGGGCAGATTTGTTGATACACTGCCATGTATCACTTACTTAAGGGTTCACTGCCTAGATTTCAAATCTTTAAATTTCAAATTTTAAGTTGAAATACAGTTGCATACTATTTGCAAATAAGTTGAAATGTCATATATATTGGGCAGTGGAAATGTATACATGCGACATGATTGTATGTGTTACTCAAGGCCATACATTTGTTGCAAAATAGTCGTTGATTAGTAACTAAATTTATCTTGGTGTGATGTAGTTGTTACATGCAACTAAAGTGCAACTTGTCAACAAAATCAAATATGGTTGACTACAACCGTATATATAGTGCATACATTGTATTCTATAAATATACATCTTGCAACTAATTTGCAACTACAATACAATTATTTGATTTTCTAACATGACATTTTATTTATTAATTTGTTGTATTTCCATGGGACAATTGCAATGTAGTTGTATATTAGTTGTTTTGGAACTCTAGTTGTAGGGTAGTCTAGTTGTCATGGACACAATTTCTCATAGTGGTTATTAATGAAGTATTGGTTCATATTGACTGGAAACCAAAATTTGTGTAATTTGTGGTGATTTTCCATTTTTTGAAATAAGGGCAACTAATGGCAAATTTCAAAGGTACATGAAAGAATTATTCAACTCATTAAAATGTGGGTTGGATTATTTTAATTGAATTACATAGTAGAACATGTGCATGATGTGATTTTGCAATCCATGTGCATGGTGATGGATACAAAAAGCATAGTTTTTTATTTGTGAGTTTTGATGAAATCACAACTATCAATTATCAAAGTCAAGTAAGCGTGCATGTGTTTATTATAAAAGGTTGGACATGGATCCCCATCCTACTAACCTTGCAACAAGTTGTGAATGGTTTTTTTGGAGATAACCTCATGAATTTAATTGTTGATGTCTTGTTATAATATGATATACTTTCTAAATCAAATTTGGTTGCTAGTTTTAATTCAACTCTAGAATTTGCAATAAGTTCTTTAGGTGTACTATCATTTTATTACAATGAGAACCCTTAACCCTCTCACAATCATTAGTGTAATATCCAAGGTTCACTAATTGTATACAATTCAAGATGTGAAAGAAAGTGTACAATTATTGCTATAGGTCTCATTGAGCAATTAGAAATGAAATTTTTAACACAAGATATCATGAATGCAATGGGCATTATCTACCCACATTTTTGGGTTTAAAAACACACACATTTTTTTGCATAGTTAAGCATTATTAAATCCCATTATTTCCATGGGAAGAAGATCAATGCAAATAAAGTCTTCACCTAGCCCATCCTTAATAAGAAGTTATTGGACTAACAATAATCTTTCTTCAATATAATCTAATATAAAATAATTACCACACTACCATAAAGTTACCTCACAATGCTAATCCATATACTAAGATGTGGTGCATGTTATCTATACACCAATTCAAAATGGTTTAAGTTGATTGAATCATCAATGGCTATGGTTTTGGGCAACGCATAAAAGATGAAAGATATTTTCTAACTATGAGTTTTGTGAAGAACAAGTTGAAAAACAAGTTGACAACACATTTGGATCTAGTTAGAAAAATGTTTGCACAAAAAAAAATGGAGGTAGTTATTATGAAAGGTGGGAGATAGTTATTATGAAAGTTAATAGGAAAAGGAAGTAGTTATAAAAAAAGAAGCCATGAAATAGTTATGAAATACTTAGGCTTGAAAATGAGATAGTTATTTTTTAATTATCTTTGGATGACCATATCAAGGGATGACCATATGACTAGAATAGTCATGTAGAAGTGACATATGAAACTTTTTTCAAAGAACCCCATATAAACCAACTTGGGCTCCATGTTGCTGCGCACTACCAGTGACCTTCAACCTTTTTTTTTTCTTATCGTGTTCCCATTTGGTTTTTAATATCTCATTATTATTTATATCAATTTGAAATTTAATTTAAATTGTATCAAACATTATATCCATGGTGGGTACAATAAAAGATGGAGGTAGTTATTAAGAAAAAAATTGAAATAGTTATTAATAAATGAATGAGATAATTAAACTTGAAATAGGACTATTTTTAATATCCCTATCGATGGGTAGGGGAAAGGAGTGAGGTAGTTATTAAAAATTGAGGTAGTTAAGTTGGGAAATGATGAAATAATTATGAGTTGTCTCTAGAATTGTCCTTGGAATTGTCCAAGGATGACCATACAATAGGTTTTATGAGCCTATGAGAGATTATGCAAAATCAACCATATACCAGCTTCAAAATTTTGTCATTAGAATTCCTACATCACTAGAATTTTGCCAAGATGCACAAATGATTTCATAGGAAAAGACCCTCATGGTTCATGTTCAATGCATAAACAAACTCCTCACCCTCCATGACCTTGAATGGATTTTGACAACCTTCCACCATTTGAACATTTAAAACTTTAATCATGCTTGTAGAGTCCACCATCTACACATCTTCATCCATTGTTAGTTTTTTGGGGAAGGTCACCAATTTTGGTGGCGAAATTTTTTTGTATTACTTGCTTATACAATTAAACTTCCATGATGACAACTAATTGATCCTAAAAACCAAATGGATTAAACTTGATTTTGTAAAAGAATCAAAAAAATGAAAAAAAAAAACAAGAAGGTTTAAGCTATCTAACCCTAGATCAATGATTAGTCATAGCAACCAAATTATACTAGGCAATGAGATCCAATCAACAACATTGATTCAAACACAATTATTGTTGTAACAACTACCATATCTAATCTATGTGCGAAGCTCAAACAATTACTAATTGATATCTCATTTGCATGCAAATGTGGTGACAAATAGTATCTCATCCAAACTTCATTCAACAATCTTCATTGGGAAATTTTGGATTTCACTTTAGCATGGTAACAATTCATTTCACAACTCCTAAGTTTCAATTGTCAACCCTTTTCTCAAAATCATTTTGACTCAAAATTCTAAAATTAACTACATCTTGGACTCACATACACTTTGATTGGGAAGTTTTGAATTTCAATTGAACATGGTGAGATTCATTCACAACTCCTAATTTTTGAATGCTCTCCTTAAAACCCAACTCTAGACTTTTTACTCCAAATTTTCAAAGTTTTGGCATAATTGAACTCACATACACCATCATTGGGAAGTTTTAGATTTCACTTGAGTATTACCACTTGGGTAGTTCTCAAAGCCTGTTGAACTACAAATTAATCCACACCCCAAAAATTAATGACCCCAAAAAAATTAAGCCAATTCTTAAAATTAGCTACCACCCAAAAATATATATTTCCTTCTCTAAAATGTAAACCCTAGGGTTACCTATCCTTCTCTCCCTTCCCTTATCATAAGCTGACAGATTCTTATACAAGAAAACAACCTTGTAACTACTAAACCCATTTGCTTTGCACAGTGTCCATTTATGACTCCTAGTAATTGATGAACTAAATTTCACCAATTCACACATCATCCCATTGGTGATGATCATTGTAAATTGTAATGTGTATTTTTTTTAATGCAATTTCAAAGCAAAAAAAAATTAATAATTTTTTTTATTAATGTATTTTTCAACACTGTGGACTGAATGTTAGGGCCCATAGATACTTTAATACATACATACATACATTGAACTACATTGAACTAGAATACCATATAGAAAGAAATAGGTTTCATTTCATTTTTGTATCCATTGATTCATTGGGTCCTTCCATGTAGGGTAAAGTCCCACGGTGAGGACAATCCCAATTTTAAGGGGCCCTAAGACAAGGTGTATCCCAAGTTCAGCTCCATGTTTGTGAATGTCAGCCATCCATGGGTCTTGCCCATCTTAAAGCACAAGGTGAACCTCAACATGTAAACATATGTAGAGCACATGACAATGGGTGTGGGATGGGATCTTATACCTACTTGTTAAGGAGTGAAAGGGACTTTATATATATATTTTAAAAAATGGGTGTGATTTGGGTTGGGTTTTTGATGCATGTTTTTTGTTTTAAAGGCCATTGATTTGGGTTAGGTTCTTTTCAAAGTACCCTTGTCTTTGTTATAGAGGCCCCCTTTTTTTTTAACCCCTAAATAATAAGTGAAAATTTGGAAATTTTTGGGTTTTTTTTAATCAATTTATATGGAGAAGATTTATTTATTTATTTGTTTGTTTATTTGGTTTAGTGCACACATCAAGCATCGTTCCAAAGGTTTGTTGCCCTAGCACATCTAAGTGGGGGAAGTTAAGAAAACCCCAAGCAACCACTTTCCCATGTGTGAGGAGGGGGTGTCCAAGGGTCTCATAGCCCACCCCAATCAACCTTCCTAGCCTAGTCAAGTTCTTTTTGAATCTATTTCCCAAGGATACTCACGTTCACACTTTCATCCTAAAACTTGCAAGGCCTCATTCTTGCTATTAAAAAAAAAATTGCATGTTTTTGAGCAAGAAAAATTGCAAGAATAGACAAGTGAGACTTTGTGAGTGCCAAGTGTTTTTTTTTTTGGACTAGTGAAGCTTCAAAAAAGTTATATCTGCCCTTGGGCAGCACTTTCTTGATCTCGTATGAACTTAATCTAACTTTACTATATCATCATCCTTTGCTTGATTTTGGCTGAAATTTTCATCAAAGAACTATGAGCTTAAAATTTAAATGAATGAGCAAATTACACCAAATGTTTAACTAAGGCTCAAATAGAGATAAAATGGTTGTAAAATAAGCTTAAGCTCTTAGGAATCGAAGACGGGTTTGGGTTGGGTCAGGTTACAGCAAAAGGTTTACTTCTTGTCATTTCCAAAATGAATTTGTAAGACAAAAGTTCATAGGGATTGAATGTGCAATGAATTGGACTCAAGTAGAAGGTACCCTAAACACTCGTCCCCACCCGCCCCAAAAGATTTTGGCCATTCCCAAAGTCCAAAGCCTCTTGAAGTGAAAAGCTATAAAAAAATTTGGAACAAGCTTTGCTTAAGTGGGAGCATATATTTGTAAATATTAATTATATTATTTGAAAAAATGTTGAAAATTTCAAATACTACTCTTTTTTTTCAAAGAAGGAAATTTTTTGTGAAGGAAAAAAATGGAGATTCATTTGGAATATTTTTATTTTGTCAACATGGAATCTTCTAACAAGAATGAAACAAGAAGATTTCTACAATTTCTACAATTTCTTCTAAAGTTTTGTTTTCAATAGTTACTTCAAGAGACCTTAATATGTGCTCTCATGTATGTGTGTGCATTGTTCTTTTTGTTCAATTGTAAACAAAAAAAATGTAAAAGAAAGAAATCCTATGCAAAAGAAAAAGGAGGTTGGTTGGCTACCAGAGGTTGGGTGGGTTGTTTAGTGATGAAAGCAAAGGCAAAGAAAAAAGGCTTGGGCTATTAATAAATTTTTACTTGCTGCCCCAAGCTCCAGCAACTCTAGCAAATGGGGTTCTTGGGTCACAAAATTGCTGTAATGAAGTGAAAAGGCATATCCAACATCTCAAAGAATTAGTTGTGACTTGTGTGACTTGTCTAGTAGTAGTAGTAGTAGTAGTAGCATTTTGAACATGTTCAATGGTGCTCTAGATCTAGAGCCATGTTTTAGAGTATATATCTAGAGGACCATTGAAAAGGTTCAAATGCAATTTTGAAAATAAAAAAGGCTAAAGAAAAATTAGTATCCCTAAACCCTAAAACATGGATCGCCCACCAAGGATATGATCCAAAATCCAAATTACACTTTATTATTGATTATATATATAGTTTTCATATTGTTTTGATTTTGGAGTCAACTTCTTCAATATAGATCATATTGCAAAACATTTTTCAAGTTTTTTTATTTAAGGTTTTGAAATTGGAGTATATGAGGGTTGGTACAAGTACACATTTTTCTTGTGTGTGTACATACAACCTTTTGTGTGTAGATTCAACTTGGTTATAATTTTGATATGGTGTTTAAAAACATTATTTGTGTCATTATTTGTATGATGTTATAATCTATTAATTTTGATCTTTCAGTCATGTACATTTTCATCATAGAAAAGAAAACAATAAAAAGGAAACAATTTCCTTGTGCAAAGATCAAAAGCTCTTATAACCTTTCATTGTGAAAGGGCAAAAATATTACATCCTTTCATTGTGAAGGTCCAAGCCAAACCACACTTTCAAAGTGTTACTCTAAGTTTGTAAACAAAATCAAGGTTTATAAGGCTTGCCTCAAACTTGGAAAGAAAACACCCACGTGCTTTGTTAGATTGATTAATTATGAATCCTACAAATTAAGTTGCAATTTATTTTTATTTTGGCATTGGGTTGCAATTAATTATAAGGCCATCCAACTTAATTAACCATGTAATTACATAATCACTATTGAAATCAAAATTGTATGCATTCTTTTTATTTTTGTATTTTAGGTATATATCATACATAATTGGACTTCTTTCAATTTTTGCATGACATCGATAAGAAGGGTTTATTTACCTACTACTTATCAAATTTTAATTAGGATCAACATCTAAAGTGGGTCATGTAGATGTTATGAGTTGAGTGCAATTCAATCTAATGATCTAATGATTCTATAACGTGGATTTATTTATTTATTGGAATTCTAGTGTGGATTTAATTTGTTGAATAATACAAGAGTTTGTAGAAGGAAGGATGGCTCCGAAGGTCAACAATTTGAAAACACCTCTTGAACATATTGTGCAATTGATGGCACCAATTAATATGGATGAAACAAAAGTTCTTGAACCAATCGTGCTAACTCCTAATAAACAACCTTGGAATCAATGGGATTTTTTCTATGAAAGGTGCAAAACAAAATATTACACTGAAATGTGGAATAAATTCACGCCTCATGAATTGAACATCATATTTACAAATGGTCCAATTGAAATGTTGGACCGAGCTTGGAAGAAATTAGATCGTGGTGATGTCAAATATTTGATGACATCGAATCTTGAAGATGGAACCTTGATTGAATGGGATCCATTCTTTCTAAAGGATGAAAAGAAACACATTTATCATAATTATTTTCCCTCATTGGTGGAAATGAAATCAGGTGAATTTAGGGTGATTGCATTTAGACCTCCTCTTCATAATTGTAAACAAGACCCAGGTCGTTGGTTTGCCATGCCATCATTAAATTTTCTTCCTATAGGCATCAACAAAGTGATTGCAGGAGATGGTGGGTTGCTAGTGTGTGATGGAGCAATGCAATGGACTACAGTGTTTCAAGAAAGTGGACAATTGCCACCTATTGCCATTCGACCACCCTTGATCATGGGAGGACAAATTGTCCCTATGGATCCTACAAACTGGACTAAAAAATCATACTTGCCTGGACAAACAATTCTACTTGTTTGTAACCCAACTACAAGAGAATACATGTTCCTTCCTCCTTTCAAATGTTTCATGACTTTGAATGCCAAGGCTGCATGCATAAGATTTGTGGAATTTGCCAAACTTGTTGCAACACCAAATAATCCAACATTAGATGACAAGATGGAACTATTGTTTGATGTAAACAATCCAAATCTAGTTGATGATCATATTTCCAAAGATGTCAATGGACGATCTTTAAATGAAATTATGCAAACAACTTCTCTAACTAAAAGTAAAAACTTTGTAAACTCCACAACAAATTATCTCCAATCAAATCAATTAGCTACAATTAATCAATCTACTTCCAAAATACAAATCCCAAATATCCATCCTAGTTTACAAAATAATTTAGATGAACTAGATTATGAAATACTAGATAGCAAACTTGAAGCATTACCAAACATTTCATTGAAACACATGTCTTATAACCAACATGCTTCTAAAGATATTCATACAAATCCAAAAGTGGAGGGGGTGATTGAAGCTCACTTCCAACGGATTTGGAAATTATACTTTGAATGTTTTGGTTATTACCCTATCACCATACCACCACCTAGCCGCCATTACATCATCGCCATTGTGGGATATCAAAAGGAAATCACACTCAAAGATGTGGAAGCCGAAGATGAAGATCACCTTGTATGTGCAGTGTATAAATCCACATCTCAAGGTGATTGGTATTTTAATCGCATAGTGCCATCATGCATGACAATCACCATGCCAAACATTGATGGACGAACAAGCCTTGCAATGTTAACAAGTGTCAACAACCATGATTGGATAGCATTGTGTTTTGGTGGCTTTATCATTGGCGACAAGGAAAATATCATGAATGAGAAAGAATATGATTTAAATTCAATGGACCTTATAAAAAATAATACTATCAAGTCTAAGGACTCCAAGCCTTATAAAAGTATTATTAGTTCACATAGTATTAGTGCCCAAAATAAAGATAATTTGTTGAACATGTTGAAGACTCAAAGACTTTCCACAAGTTCAAAGTGGACCCAAAAATCAAATGCTTCTCAAGAATCAACAAATTTCAACATTAATAATAATAGTTCAAAAATGATAGGAAATAGATTACTTACACCATCAATTTTCTATATGTCAATGGTGGGAAAAGAAGGGGTTTCCGATGTGGCTTTGGCATTTCCATTCCATCCACAAGGTTATGAAAAGAATGAAGTGCAATGTCCCATTGTATTACAACCATTTGGAGTTAAAAGTCCTGAGATTATTGTTGTTTTGAGTAGGAAGCCATTCATGGCTAATACAATGACAATATTTCAAGTTGAAATGTCACACGATTATGGCACAGGGTACCCTAAACCCAATGGTTCTTTCTTGTGGGTGACAGAGATGCCAACATCAATCTATCGAGAACTTTTTAATTGCCCATTGTCGTCTTTAGGAGTTTCAAACAAGTCATTTCAATCATCAGCTGGAGAAGGATTGATTTGTATCAAATCAATAGATGGTAAAAAATTAGCCATTTATGATATGTACACAACAAGATGGTGGTTGGAAGACTACCAAAAATATTATCTTCCATCTTGTTTGAAAAAAGATCAACCTTACCAACTAATGGAAATTGTGTCTTGGGAACCTAATTTTAGGCAAAGAGTTGAATATGATTTTAGATATGAAGGTGGGAAACCCAACCTTATTCTTTAAAACTATAATCAACCCATGAGATTTAACCCCAAACTAATCTAATCAAGCTTTTAAGTACAAGCAATAATAAACACCAAAGTGATCAAAAAATGAGTTGATTATTGATTTATTTGAATAGTTCAAGAACAATTTTGGTTGCCTTTGTAAAACTATTTGACTACAATTATAACAACATGTGAAGATATTTAGTTTTGAAACATTGGATTATATTAGCTTATTCAAACAACAACTTTGGATTTGATTCTTTTACCAACATAAGACATTCCATCCATACTTTTAAAATATCGATAACTTATTAAAATCAAATGAACTTAGAAGTATTTCAAGGCCAAGTGATCCTTTGTTTGAATATACAAATCTAAGTATTAATAAGATTGAGACTTAGATTTGAAACAAATGTGTTCATTTAAATAATTTCATTTAATGATGTTATGGATGTTGTGGATCATTATTTTGGTCCTAATATACTATGTGAAGAAATACAGTTCATGATGATGTAAATTATGTATTAACATTGGGTATGGCTTTGCAATCAAATATAAACTCAATTACATTGAACTGTTTTAATTTTTGTATTCTCAAATACAAATAATTTAACTTTTATAAGAAATGGGCACGTATTGTTCATATTCATGTCAATCACATCCAATTGTTAGATAAATAAATCACTACAAATTTAACAAACATGCACAAATGACATTATTATTATTGTTATTGTTGAACTTTCATTGTTTTTATTTTTTTGAATTCCATGAAATTCACTATGTTCATTGAGATGCAATTTTAGGATTTTTGTATTTAAAAAGTAAGTTGTTAAAATGAACATATGAAAATGCCAATCCAAAATATTGAACTTGGAAGTTGGAAATTGTATTCATATTTGGTTTGATATATTTCCAATCAACTCATTCATTGAAAAGAACATGGTTAGACACATCTAGTGGAATAATATGTAGACATTTGTCATATTGTGATCAAATGGTGAAACATGCATAATTGAATTATCATTAGAAGAAAAATGCATATTTACAATTGGCATGTGTAATTATTGTTTAGTCGCACGTGTCACATACAACTAAAAATGTTTTTGTTCAAGCATTAATTTTTTAAAAGTCTATTCAATCATGGATTCCTTGATTCATGAACAATTAATTTGTGTTGAAGCTTGCTAAACATTTAGGCCCAATGTCCCATGTGTAACATTCTTGCAAACTTGTAGGCTTGGAAATATTGAAGTTGATATCTTCACTTGGTGGAAACATCAATTTGTTGAGATTTGAGTCTTGGACTCTACAATCATATGTAGTAATGTTGCAATAGCTAACAACTTATTCTTTGGGCTCATGCAAATTTTCAACTCGTTTATAATTTATGTGTAATTTTGAAAACTTTTTATTATTTACATGCTACCTTGATTTAGGATTTGTTTACAATGTGCATTGGTTTACTCAGGCTTCAAAGTTCACAACTTTGTCAATTTTCATATGATGTCACTTTTTGTTGCACTATCAACTTTGATTTTTGTACTATGTTATTGATCAATTTCATTTTGTCATTGCTTTGCCATTTGATAGTTTTATGATGTAAAGGAGACAACGATGCCTCCATTGAAATTGCCCAACAATTCTAGGCACAAGCATTTTTTCCTTCTTCCCCACTTGAAACGTGTCTAAGTTCGAATGCACCACCATTTGATTTTTGTCATGTAATCCAACAATTAAGAGTTTGAGCACAAAGGTTTAAAACCATATAAAGGAGGGCATTGGAGGTGCTTCAACCTCAAATACTAATAGGGGGAAAGATCATTACGTGGTAACTTCATGCCCACATGGCCTTGCACTTAAAAGAACTCTAGAAAGAAGGTAGTTGAATGAAGTGTTCTAAGACTTTTGGGTGGCCAAATTCTCGTGAATTGAAGTTGTGGTAGGGGAGAACAATAGGTTAAGTATGATAAGATGCAAGATTTATAATGTTGTGGAGCATGGTGATAAACTATTTGTTCCAAAATTTGTAGAGCATCATGATAAACATCATCCCAATCAAAATGTTAGGTGAGCACAACTAAGGCACAACCTAGGGTGTTTGTTGGGGAATACTACATGAATTTTATTAATCAACATGCTAAAAATGAGAGAGATTGATTAAACAAGTTGTTAATGGGGTTAATGTTAAGCACAAATGAAAATTTGTGTAATTCATGGTGATATTCCATTATTGAAATAAGGGGAACTGATGCCTTAATGAAGGCATCAAAAACTGTAATTGTAAACAATCCTTGAAAACATTGGTCAATTTTTCCTAGGTGGATTATGGCAAAGAATATGCATGAGGTGTTTTTACAATCAATGCATGTGACAATGGAGAAGGACTAGTTTATTATAGTTCATTACTCGCCAAACATTGGTTCACACATAAACCAAGTCATATCAAGTTTCCAACAGATGGTGCATTGTAGTACACATTGGATCACATAATCCTTTACACAATGGGAGGCACCTAAGTACATGTGTAAGGTACCTTCATAGTGGTCCATCTTGTACATACATAGGAAAAGGCCTTAATAGAAAGGCATCTCACCTTGAATTTCATGTTTACCCTTGATTTATTATAAACTACAACTACCATGTTTTTGTGCTAGTTTTTTTCAACAATTTTAGTCATGTTAAATGTTTGACAAAAATGATTTTTTCAAAACAAATTGGTCATTTTTGACATAAACTTGACTAATTGAATAGTAATGTATTTGTTTTGCTTAATTCTATTATGACTACAATGACCAAGTTCCTAGTTAACATGGCTACCACATGGCATGTTTGATGTGATTACTGTTGAGTAACATGTGTGCCAATATGTGAGTGCTACATGGCATGTCTAAAATGAATAATTTGATTAACATGTGTGGTCCCACATGGCATCTCTAATATGACTAACTTGAGTATTGCGTGTGCCAATGTGAGGGTGCCACATGGCATACTTGATATGTCTAACTTGACTAACATGTTTGTAATTAATGTGAGTGTGCCACATGACTTGTCTAATATGACTAATTTGATTGTTGTGACTATATGTATGATTACATGGAATTAATAATTGTTACTAGTTAGTTTTATATTATTGTAACCTAAACCTTACTATTTTTTTCTACATATATATGTTTACTTTATGAAATACATCAGCCAAAATGAAAGATTGTCCACATTCACATAACAAGATTGAAAACAAATGCCAATTCAATTTCTAGAAATGTAAATTCACACAACATGTGACACAATATGTTTATATTTGCACAAGTCTAAAAGTTGACAAAATATGATGATACAATTGGACATTACACATACAAAATTAGACAATACATGTATGTTTAGTAATTTGAACAAACTTGCTTCCAAGTCCACATTATAATAACCCCAATTGCATCATTTATAATGTGGAATGGCATGTCATGATCTACCCTTTGTGACGTGCCCCCAAGCTCCTTGATAGACTCAAAGGTGAGTCTGAAGTGAAAACAACGAAAGAGCAAGGAGTTTCGACACGTTCCCTAGCTTGTTGCACTTTGGGGGTAGAGGGGTGCACTAGAGCTCTGGGATGGGACTAGGCATAATGACAGGCAACTAATCACTCACACGGACCTGCGCAAAACCAAACAACAACTTGGTTAGTGCATAGTTAGAGCACTTTTGGTGCTAAGATGAGACCTGGGCAAACTTTGATTCACAAGACTCACCACGACCCGGACTTGGGGGAAGCCACCACCTTCCCCCTTATAGTATACTATGTGCCGCTCCACAAGGCCCACATCCAAATGGCATTTTGTCCCAGGACTCCCAAAGGGAGTCCTGAAATTCCCAAAGTTGGGACTTCCGTGACTTTGGGGACCTATAACTTTATGTGCATACCTTCAATTGAGATGAGATCTAAAGCAAAGTTATAGCCTTCATTGAGAACTTTTTAGCGATATGTTGCATGCCACCTACACACAAGGAAATTGGGTCGATTCTTAACTTTTAATGGTCGAGAGTTAAATTGCCAATTTGATTCCCGGCCTTTCTTTTAGCCATAACTTGTGTTTCAAATGTCCAAATGGGTCACACAAGCCCATTTAAGACATCTATGTTTTAATATCTTTCTAATGATATAAAAAACTTTTCAATCCAATGGCACTAGAAGAAAAACATGTATTTTCGACTGCTCTTTGCGACTAAATTTTAGTCGCAAGAGACATTTTGCAACTAAAATCCTTTTAGTCGCCTAAGACAAGTCGCATGTGAAAACTAGTC
>Ga0116227_10006181_pt1 | contig 24508 bp, 23 predicted proteins | sample S1TSphgellanicum_FD_89693 | JGI IMG/M metagenome (GOLD analysis project Ga0116227, IMG submission 89693) | Host-associated microbial communities from peat moss isolated from Minnesota, USA - S1T2_Fb - Sphagnum magellanicum MG | ecosystem: Host-associated > Plants > Peat moss > Unclassified... | reverse complement strand
GTCAAGAACAAAAAAAATAAAAAAAAAAAAAAAGGAACTTGGGAGGCACCTCATCTAATTAATAGGAGAGGTTACATAATGAATTTTTCCCTTCATTGTTTGGGGGCCATTTTAAAAAACAGAATGCCCATCGACATTTCAAAAAACAGAAGACTCTGGCCAGCATTCCATTTTTTGAAATGACCCCATTTTTTTTCTCATACTATACCCAGAGGGTACCTGCCAGGTATTACACGGGAAAATGAAAAACATAGGCTCAGCCAGTTATTTAGTTTGGTAAAGCCCTTGGCCATGGGCTTTACTAGAATCAGGCCCACGCTCAGCTTGTTGCTTTGCCTTGCAGAAGCCCTTACTGCAGTAAAGCAAGGGCCAAGGGCATTTACTGGAAAGGGGTGCCCAAGATCAGCTAGTGCCTCTGCCTTGCATCAGCATTTATTCCAGTAAAGCTTATGCCTGAGAGTTTTACCCTACATTTCTTTTTACAGGTTTGAGTTATTTGGCTCCGCCCATGTCAAACAGGTTATTTATTGATATAATATTCTGGCATGAAATTTTGGCTCCAACTTGAGTCAATGTGTGAGTGACATCTGCAGTACCATGGGCATATTATGGATGGGCATGTTCCACAAAAGTGTCTGCATTTGGATGAGAAGTTCTAGATCCATTAGAGTACTCTTACTTGTGCAGCTACTATTATTCCTCTCGAACTTTGTGCATTAAATGCCAAGTTTCAGCATTTCATACTGAGTTTTAATCAAATTTCACTACTTTATAGACACCCTGAAAGAGGGCTTAGTGGGTGAAAGGAGGCACAAAGACAGGGTGAATTTACGGATTTCTCTGTCAACTGAAGATTTTAGTTTGGAGTTTGAACTTGCCATAACCTGCAGAGTTAATACCCCACCCCGCCCCCCAGCTGCTTGGTGGTTCTCCCTCCTGGAAGGAAAGACTGCGGAACCAAACCAGTTTTGGGTGATTATCAAATATAGGAACACCCTTGGCTATCATGCCGGTTCTCAAGGTTGATAATCACTGTTCTCAAAAAATCAAAGAACCTGTTCTGATAGAAAACCCCCATGTTCAAAATAACGAAATTGTTTTAATACCCGCCTATAAAAAAGCCGATTTCATTTATCCATTCTTCTGTGAAACCATCGGTGTGTTTAGGGTTTTCAAATAATCTGGAAAAATGATTTTCCAACTTTGGTTTTTTCAAAAGAATTGGAACCAATGGTTTCCTAGCTGTGAAATATTTTTACAACTAGGGCTAGTAGTTATTAGCAAAATCAAATACCCACCCAACACTAAAAAAAACTATGTAATTTTCATATCATCCCAGATTTAAAGACTGTTCACCCAGTATTTTTATTTGTGAGCTCTGACTTCAGGTTTTAGGAGCCTCGTTGATTGTTTCATATTCTAACACTATTGCTGGTTTGAACTTTGAACAAGTGTTGTGTCGTTCTTCCTTTTTTCAAGGAAAACCTTTGGTTTCTGATATGACATTTTCAAAAAAAATTAAAGGTTCTTTGAGTGTGATTCTCAGCCCAGTTCTTCCCATTTTTAAACCCTTTGATTTGAATTTAATCACACTTTTTCAAATTCAAGAACCTTTAGGCATGATTCCAAATTTGAATCCAATTTCATATACACACTACACACTTCTCAATATTTAAAGATTATATAGATACAAAGTTAATGATACGAGAGTTCAAATTGAGCTCTATATAGGTATGAAATTTGACAACTAATTCAAATTATATTCAATTATAGTTTAATTTATTTGTCAATCTTTCAAAAAATTCAAATTTGCTTACATTAAGAACTTGAACTTGTGTTCAAAGATTTGTTTTTTAAGATTTTGAATGTACCAAAAGGTTGCCCCCATATATTGAATTTTTTTGCCAATTCCAACAAAAAGGGTGCCAATTCCAATCAAGTCTCAAGAACTTGAACCTAAACCCCCAGATTTAACATTACAAACCAAACACCTTCACAACATTTGATTTGAACTTGCCATTAAGAGTTAGAGTCATTAGTTGAGAAGGGGAGTTGTGTTTCATCATTGGAGGTGCATCCCATCGCTTATAGATTGATGTTCCACACGCCCCATTTGGTGGCATTTGCATATTGTGGACACCTCTCTTGCAACAATTTGATTTTTGGTGAATGTTTGCAAATGTCTTGACCTGAAAAATCTGATTTGGACTCTACAAAAAGATTTCTTCTGAAAAACATGACCCAAATTTGTCAGATTTTGAAAAAGAAATGTTAATTAAAAAATTTGTATAATAAGTTCAAGAAGATTGCCAACAATATGTAAGGATGCTAAATTACTGTTATGAAGTTATGCATTTTTTGCAGTGTACTCTTCACAAGGGTATAGTTCATTTCGCATATATTTTAAAATAAAAATTTTGGTAGTTGTAAATGATTAAATATGTCAAAGGGTGGTTGAACAATTTTTATCAAAGGAATCATTACATGTGTAACTAATGCTTATTTGACATTTAGCAAGTTTACTAAATAACTATTTTATATTGAAAATGCATGTTGTATTTATATAGCAATGTTTGTAATATATCAAAATAGCAATTCAAAATAATCCAATAAGTATAAAATACCCAAATTCATTATTTTAATACAATAACTAATGCTTTAAAACATCATTTCAACATTGTTTACTCAATTCCAACCTACCACACCAACCTATGAAGATTGATTTAAAGAACTACCTTACGAGGTGTTGCTCATTCCTTTTATTTTGAATGTACCCAAAATTTTAGATTAATGTTATCCATCACCTTTGTCATCAACAACATAAAAGTTATGTTAGGATCCAATATTTATATGACATGCTATTAATTGTATACACAACTACTAGTAGACAATCAATGATTGATTTCACAAGTAGATTTAATTTTACCCACTTAGCATTACATGCCATGTTTCAACATGTTTGATCAATAACATTAAATTGGCAATCCATATGAAATATGAATCAAAAAGTTAGGTGTCATGTTATACAAGTGGTTATTAGGAAATGAAAATCAATGCACATGGGATACATATGGGACTTAGGTGCAACCCAAAGGAGCCATGATAAGTACTTGGCTTTAAAGTTTATATCTTTCTTGTCCTCTCAATTTCTAACAAAAGAAAAAGACATAAAATGCATAAACTACATTTCATATGATTGTAAAATGCAAAACTAGCTTTTGTGTTATAAGTGGTAGGATTATTTTTCACAGGGTCTACCTATTTGTCATAACTTAAATTGGACATGGATAAATTTTCAATATACATCAGTTTTTGAATCAAAATATTTTGTATTTGAATGTTGTCCATGTTATTTATAGCCATGTCAAAAAAGCATGCATTCTTCATTCAAATATTAAGCATCATAAATTGATGTATTGTTTGTGATATCAGTCATTTTATTTATTGACATAGGGTATGTCAAACACATTAATAAAATCCAACTATTAAACATGGGTGAAATCATACTAAACCCTCCAAAAGTTGTGGTCATAAGTACAATCTTTCTACAATAATTTTTTTTGGTAATGTATGGACATCACATCCTAGATTTTAAAAAAATTTAAACACATTTTATTAAATGTAAACTTAATCCAAAAAATTATTTTTAAAAATCCAACAAAAAATGAAAATTTTGAACGTAAAGAATATATTTATGACAAAATAATACTCATCACAAAGTTTGAAAAAATTGTTTATATACTTCAAAACTAAGGTTGTGAATGAAATTTTTGGGTGAATGTTGTGTATGGTGTATGATATTGGTATACATCAATTGAATCTAAAACCATTTAGAAATTTAAAGTTTTTGGATGAAATTTCATTCAAAAAATGTGTTTGTTTTTCACTTTTAATAATATTTTTTTAGGAAAACGACCTTTACCATATTAAAGAAGTAGGGATTTTATAGATGGGCATTGCATTAGTTTTTCAATTTTCTTTTATTTCACTACAACATACCATGGTTTATTTAACTAGATAACTTAACACAAACTAATCATTTTGACATTTTGACCACTTAATCATACTAAACAAGTTGATTTGAACATGTCCAACTTAACTGGTGGTTGTTTTACCTAACTATAAAATGGTTTTTTTGATTAATCAAATTAGAAAAAAATTGGACAACCAAAAAATAATAATTTCAAAAATAGCTCAATTTTTAAATATAAAAATATAATAAATAAATAATAATAAGTACCTACCCACCCACCATGGCCTTCTACTTACCTATCCACAACCCACCTAAATACTATACATTTACACAAATATACAAAGTATATATACAAATAAACATACTCCACATAATATATGTTAATAAAGGGAATTGAACCTTGGTTTTTTTGGTTCTGCACCAATGTCTTGGCCATCAAACCACCACCACTTTGTAAAATAATATGATACTAAATGCATTTAACATATTTCAATTCAAATTCAAATTCAAGTATCAATATTGGTTTCATCATTAATATTACAAATTAAACCCACTTGGTATCAAATAAGTTAATATTAGTTCAATACTAATATAGCTTCCATTTCATTTTTGCAAAACCCAGTTGAAGACCTAACTAACATGATATCAAGTTCTTAGTAACCCATAATACTTGCAACATTTTTTATTGCAAAACCCATCATGGAAAGGCCAATGGAAATTCAATGCAACTCACTAATGTCACCAACACACTAGTGCAACATGTTGTTGCAACTAAAAGGGTCAAAATTGAAAAGGAATAGGTATTGTATGTTGAACTACAAAAGAACCAACAATTATGGCATCACCATAATCAAATTTTTCATGTATGGGCATTTTTTGTGTTCAACCATCTAGCTACAAACTTGTCCAAAACCATCTCACTCAAATCATAAGGTGCATATTGTGCCACCCCATGGCTCTAATTTCTACTAGTAGCACTATGTGATCAAAGAAAGGTATTATTTTTTACAATCTTACACATGGCAAGTATGAAGAAACATGTTGATAATGAGCATGGGGCTACTACATATGAATCGATACAAAAAACAAAAAAAAATTACTTATGAAAGTGTTGATGGAGGTTGGGCAAATAATGCCTCCCAATTGCACCACTAATTTTCTTCTCACCTAAAACCCTACAAACCAAATGATCTAGGTCAACAGAAGTTTATTGAAGGTCTAGTTTTGTTGATTACAAAGGGGTACATGCCATTGTCTACAATTGAAAACCCTTGGTTGCGACGTCTTGTGATGTGATAATGTGATTGGGTTAGGTTTCCTTCACATAAGCAGTTGGTTCAAGAACATATTTCAACTATGTTGTCTAAGGTGATGGAAATGCATGTGCTCTTAGCCATTACAGAATGTGTAATTATGGCCATTGTTACATTTGATCTTTAATGTCCAAAACTAAATTTGATACATTTGCTTTTGTTATCAATTTCATTGATGATGATTGGGTATTTCACCATGTTATAGTAGGCATGTTTGAAGCTCCAGACACCTTTGGAGCAACCTTAGTAGAACAAATGAAGTTTTTTTTGGCTACATATCAACTCAAAAAAATAGTGATTATTTATGTTAAAGACAAAGGCATAAACCTAAACATGCTTGCTTCTACATTAATAAATGTTATATCTTGTGAATTGTTGTAGCTACCTTCACCATTTGATGGTAAGTCTTGTTTTGGCCATGTGATGTTTAAACCTTGAAAACTAAAGACCCCAATGAAAACTCAATTTGCTTTTAAAGTTCCTTTTTTTCAAAAAGCCTTGGAATGTGCTACTACCATAAACCTTTGCTATAGCTAACATACCACCAAGTTGCAAGGTAGAGTGTCATTAGGTTCAACATGGGCAATAGCCAAAGTGGTGATAAACACTTTGGGGCCTATGGTGGAACAATGCATTTTGAACCAAACTAGAAGGTATTGGCTACTTTTAGATGTTTTGTTTGCTGCATTTTCAATTTGTAGTAAAATACATAGGGAATATCAAGTTCATGCATCACTAAACTTGCCTTTAATGTGTGGAAATTTTGAATAATGTTGGAAATTTTGTATGGTAGAATGGCACTTGAGGTGATCAATGTGTTAGAGCCTTTTATGGCTTTTGCTATGACCTTCAATGTTATTGCAACACATAATATGTGTGCTCTTTAACTTGATCCAAGGTTTAAGGGGTTGTAGTGCATCATGGAGTATGTAGGTAGGGATAAAGTTATCACAATTGTGGAAAAATTTGACCAGCAAGTTTTGATGCCACTTTTGGTGGTGGTCTCCAAGCATTTGAACCCTAGGAAAGTAGAAAACCTTTTTCCTTCAATAACCATTATTGATGACTTCTTATGGGGAGTTGTAACTTCTACATAAAAAGCTAGTTTATCTTTGGTGAAATGAAAATTGGTTTTGTATCACGACTTGCCTATGAGTGAAAGCGATGCATAATCGCCTTTACAATGGTGGAAAGATCACACAAAACAATTTTCTAATCTTTTATTCCTTGCTTGTCAATTTTTGGGTATTCCAAATTCTTAAATTAAAATCAAGTGGATCTTCAACATTGTCGAAATATTGATCATCGGTGTTGGTTGGGCATGTACAATCTTGACAAGCTAATTATGATTTTGAAAAATTGGCCAAGTGATGCGACCACCAGCTACACCAGCAAAAATTTGAAAGTTGAAGATAAGATGTTGGATAATTTTGAAAAGGAGCTTAAAGATGCTAGTACTTTGATGGCTTAGAATAATGTGCCATGAGTACTTTGTTGTAGCCACTAGACATTGAACATTATGTAATAGGTAACATTGTTGCACTTAGATTAGAGGCTCAATTGATTTTTTGAGCTTTTAACGACTTCATGTCTACCTTCTTTAAATTTTTGAGATTTGACTTTTGATAGTTTGCTGAACCACTTTTTTTTGGATTCTGAACTTGTTATGTCATGCTTTAGATGTATTCATTTTTAAATTTCAATCTAATGTGCATTTGTGAACACATTCCTTGTTTTTGGTTACTTGATTTTTTTGTGCTCTCAATATTGGTGAGAGAGCTTCCATAAACATTGTGTTAAATTTTGAGATCTAACAACCTATTGAACCCTCTTTTTGAACCGCTTATATCATGCTTTAGATGTATCCAAATGTGCATTTGTGTGAACACATTTTATTTTTCTTGTTCATGCTTTGGTTGTACATATAATCAATTTATTTCAAAAATAATAATTTATTTTAAATTTCATTTTCTTAATTTTAAAAAATCACATTCTTATAAATTTAATAGACATCATAGACAATACTAGACACTTATTTTGACCTAGTTTGAGAACACTTTATTATAGTCATATGAATGACAAAAAATTTAAATGAAAACATCTACCTTTTTGTGTTCACTTTGCCTTTGTTAATGAAGTGTTTGCTTTCACTAACAAACAATTGTCCAATTTGAAATATGTCAAGAAATAATTTAGTGCCAATTTTAAATAAGGTGCTTGTGAAGAACTAACACCTATTGATACATGTTTGTTAAGACTTGTTGAGGGCCCTATGAACAAAAACCCCTCACTAGTAGGATTGTGAGGGGCCTCATGGGAATACCCATAGGGGTTATAGGAACTCCATACCTATACAACTAAAATCTCTAACATATTGTAAAACTCTCTAGCTATACTATATCCAAGCATGGGGAGTGTGCAGATGAAACCGGACCCTATTATTGATTTCAGCCTAGGGATTCTTGAATTTGAAAAAATAGACAAAAATGGGAACCCTTTCCCTTAAAGAAAACAACCAGCAAACACTTGTTCAAACCAATGTTACTCTAATTTGTTGGCAACTTTTGGTCCCCCTTGTATTCAAGGGACCAAATTCAAATTTCTTCAACATGGATGCCTTTCACTTCAAGTGGAACTTTGAACTTAGAACCCACATCTTGCCAAAATTGTAATAAAACCCTTGCACAGTCCTCTTTTTCACCTGTGTTCAAATTTCTCTGTTAGGCACCCAAAACCCTTCTTAATCATGTGATCATTTCTAATTGATTGTACAATAATACGTATTTGCACAATCTTCAATCTTGAAGAATGTGATGTGTAAGTATTATGGACACAGTTTCCAAAGCAGTTAGGAACGAATTATTTTGAAAGAATCAAACCAAAATCAAGATCACCAAAAGAGTGTAATAAGAGTCTGCAAAAACCAAGCTCACAAAATCCCACTCCAGGTTCAATCAAATGAAAAGTTTAGACTGGAACCAGTAACCAAGGTTGTCCCTAAAACCTGGAACTATGCAAAAAAGAAGTTCAATAAGTGTTTTCAAAATTGGTCATGATTTGGCTATCTCATGATGATGGATGCCTTTGAAATTTCCGAGAATCTGCATAATTTGCTGCTATACTGGAATTGGGAATTGACTTCGCCAAGCCCGACACAGCTGTGTTAGAATTAAGCAAGTTCTCTTTACCAATTTGAATTTTGCTCTGCTCTCAGCAATAGTTGTGTTTTTGTCATCATCTTGTACATATGGTTCAATGGGTGCAAAAATATATATTCTTTAAACAAATAGCATGTCAGAGGCTAAAACAGGATAGGCTCAATCCTAGACCTCCTAGCATAGACATTGCACAGCTGTGCCTCAACTCATCGTATGAAAGTTCGTAAACACGGCGGATAATTTGTCAACGCATTGTTTACGTGGTGTGATCAGTTGCAGTTAGTGACATCCATATTCCACACCACAAGCAACTTGTGCTCACCAAGGTAGTACTAACTCCAAACATAGTAGAACTATTTTCGTACAAGCTGAGGATGCAGATATTTCATGCCTAACTTAACTTCTGCTTCTCATCTCCTTCTCATCTTCATCTAAACTGGCAAATTCCAGTGTCGGGTGGTTCTTGACTTTTATGAAGAACCTCAAGTTCCAGTTCTTTAAAAAAAAACTTAGAATAGTTCCAGTTCCAGAAAAAATGGAACTCTGCGTCCAGTTGGAGTGTGATTTTTGATAAAAATTCAGGTTCTGGTTTTGGAAACCAGACCTGGTTCCATTCCCATTCCAGGTTACCTGGTCTAGAACTGGCAGTTAACTGCCGGTTAGTCACTTGTTCCAAACTTTTCTCTCAAACAAAATTTTACTTTCTAAAATTTAGGTTTTGGTTCCAGTTCCAGAATTGAGCCTGGGTTTTGGTTCTGGAACATTCTGGTTCCAGAATTGGATGGAGTTTTAAACTCAGTTTCAGTTCCAGAAATCAGACTGGGTTCCAATTTGGTTTTTAACCCTAACTGGAACCCAAACCAGCAGTTCTAACTGGTCAAACTGGGTATACGCCCAACACTGGTAAATTCCTGTCTACAGTTTGAGGAGTTTCCATACGTACAGTGGTCAGTCTAGGGCCTTTCCTGATTTAGGTTGCCTCATTTAGAATTCCAGAACATGTTGAGTCATTTGCAGAAGGAAGAGAGAGATATGAGAGAGTACTTATTTCAAACCTAATGATCTTGAACTGTGACTTCTAAACTTCAAAGATGGATCACCCATAGCCCCTATTTGGATCTATCAGTGTTTCCGAAGTCCAACATACAAGCCCAGATGCTAAATATCCCCTTAGAGCATCCCCACTGACGCTCATCATGTGACCCTGCACATTAAAATTAGATGAAGAAAAGTGAAAACATGCCAGTTTGTCTCGGCAGAAGGGTTTTTGGCGCATCATTTCTGCACGAGTTGCTGAGGGTGGTACAAGGCAAAGCAAACTTGAAGACCTGCCAGAGAGAACTGTAATAAACGTGGTCTGACTGTTGCTCCCTGTATCTATCTGACTTCTGCACTGCATCCAGAATTCAGAGATAGTTTACATTCCTTCTGCTTCTGTGGGTGGAGATGCTCTGAGGGAATTTGTTCAAACGTTCTTGAATCATTCTCCCAATGCATTTTGGTGTTGGTTTTTTTCTCCTCAGAAAAGAAGATCCCACTCGACAAAGAGTCACAGGCTTCCCCAATCATTTGGCATGCAGAACCCGTGTTGCTCTGATCAAGTCCACAAAGTCTTTAGATATCCAAAGTGTTTACCACTCCAAACACCAATTGATGGACCTTCACAAACACATTGAATTTTCATTGTGCCTTATCAAAAATATCCTCCCTACATTTAGAAGGTGGAAAAGTTGTGATCTAAAAATGGTTGTTAGAGTTTGCACCATGTCTAAATGCAAGCATGGACAAAATATTCAAACAAATCAAATTTTTGTTTCACTTTCAATAGAAACTTTTGAACATTTATATTTTTCTATATCCCATAGACATACTTGACACGACTATGTTACATCATTTCCAAAAGTCACAAAACCCTTCAAAATGCTGCCTAATATCTTTCAAGACATTAGATTGCATTGTATGAATGATTATGAAGTTGATTTTTGTTTCCAGTAAATTTGTTACAAGATTTCACTCTACTCCAACATTTGCATGGCTTAAATGACCTAGCACCTATCAGTGGGCTGGAGTGAACCAGCAGCCACCAATGCACCAATTGAGGATGAGGCCATTCAAGCCGTTTTGGGGATGAATCAAAAACACATCCTCCCCTACCCAAAGTTTTTGGTTTTTTCAGCCTCTTCTCTACCCCAAAGTTTTTCCCTCCTACCTACCTCCCTCCTATTTACCTCGCCCCTCCTACCTCCCTCCCACCTACCTCCCCCCTCCTACCTACCTCACCTCATTTTGCACTCACATCCATCGTCAGAGCTCGGGAGAGCTTGAAGCAAGAGGGCAAAACTAAAAGCTTCAAGCAAGAGGGCAAAAGTGGCAACCAAAAGCAGGAGGGCGGAAGTGGCAACCAAAAGCCCAAGGGTAGAAGTGGCAGCCAGGACAACATGCTTGAAGCAAGAGCCAAAAGTGACAGGCCAGAATGAGAGCTTGAAGTAAGCTACCTCCCAACTCTTCATTTTTTTTTATTATTTTCTTGCATGGTTTTGTTGCAACAAAGAAGACGACAGTAACACATCGTCATCTTCTTCTGTGGTTTAGTTACAGCAAAGAACGCAATGGCAGCTACTACCGTCGCCTTATTCTTTAGTTCTTATTATCTTCGCTACAACAAAACCATAGAAGAAGACGACAACGCATTATCGTCATCTTCTTCTTCTCTAACACTACCATAGAAGAAGACGACGGTAATGTGTCATTGTTTTCTTCTTCTCAAACACAAAGAAAAAGAAGACGGTAGTTTGCTACCGTCGCCTTCGTTATTGCAACAAAACCAGAGAAGAAGACAATGGCGCTATGCCATCATTTTCTTCTTCTTAAACACAAAGAAGAAGGTGATGGTAGCAATTGTCGTCGCCATCTTTGTTGCAACAAAACCAAAAAAGAAGACAATGGCACAATGCCATCATCTTCTTCTTCTTTTCAAACAAAGCGAAAAAAGCAATGGCAACTTGGTGTTGTCTTCTTTTTATTTATGTTTGAGAAGAAGAAGACAATGACGCATTGCCATCGTCTTTATCTATGGTAATGTTACAAAGAAGAAGAGGACGATGGTAATGCATCGTCGTCTTCTTCTGTGGTTCTGTTGCAATGAAGAAAGCAACAACAACAAGCTGTCGTCACCTTCTTTTATGGTGGTGTTGCAAAGAATAAGAAAGTGATGGCAAAACTACCATTGCTTTCTTCTTTGTGATGTTGTTTCAGTGAAAACAATGGTAGTTGCTGCCATCGCCTTCTTCCGTGGTGGTGTTGCAAAGAAAAAAAAGAAAACAATGACAACTTCCGTCACCTTCTTCGAAGGTTTTGTTGCAAAAAAAGGCAACTTTAACTATTGTCGCCTTTTTCAGTGATTTTGTTACGAAGAAGGTGATGACAACAATGTTATCACCTTCTTCTATGGTAGTGGTGTCATGAAGAAAGCGATGGCAGTAGGTTATCGTCGCCTTCTTCCTTTTTTTCTTTTTCTTCTTCTTTGGTCCTTTTGGTCTAGTTCATTAGAATTGACAATTAATAATGAAATGGTGTTTTTTTTAAATGTTTAAGGTTGTAAAAGCTAAAGGAAGGATATTGAAGAAAGGTGGTGGTGATTTAAAAGCTCACAAGCAAAATGTTGCTTCATTAGAATAAACAATGGGGAAGCAAAATGTTGATCCATTACAACCGAGATTTGGGGAGCAAAATGTTGCTCCATTAGAATTGAAACCTAAGGAGCAAAATGTTGTTCCCTAAGGAGCAAAATGTTGTTCCATCAAAACAAAGAATTGATGAATCAAGCAGTCTATGTGGCTTAGAATTAACAATGGTGATAATTTGCAATTCAAATGGTGAGATCACTTTCAATATAGATTAGGAACTTCGATTGAAAAATGGTGGGTTAGATTATTTTAGACTTTACGTACATTAGATTAGATGCAGATAAAAGAAATTATATAAGTTTTTTCAAATTTAATTATATCCGTACCTCCCATCATTTGATGGAAGGTGTAGGAATTTTTTTGTCAAAATTTTTTTATTGCAATACCTAAATAGTTAGAGTTTGCAAAAGTTGTATCTGATTATGTGATTCTATGTTTTGCAATACTTGTATTCTATTTTTTTAATTTTTTATGTGTAAGGTTTTAGGGTTATAATTTTTTTATTACAAAGTAATGATTTTTTTTAATATTTATTAGTTTAGGTCTGGAACTTGAAACCAACCATGCTTCCTAGCCACTGACACCTCCTTGTCCACCTAATATGGTTTGGAAGGACAAAGAATGGACAAAGGTTGGGTCGAAATGGAAGTGTAAAATTCACATTTGCATTGTCACATATTATGCCAAATGGTTGTTGACCAAACATTTGAAGGAGGTGCATGGCTTGGTGGCAGAAAAGGCCAAACTTGGGAGGCTTTCAACTTCTTAAGGAGGTCCTTGACATCAAAACCATGCTAAAATGAATGTTCGCATCTTGGGAGATGCCATGGTCGTGCAAAAGCAGAATGATCAAAAGGTTGCTAATCATGCTTGTGCCAAAACCTAATGTGAATGAGATAAATTAGTAATTGTTGCAGAATATTGTCCACCATTAACAAAACCAACTTTGGTCAAATTAACTTCAGAGTAATTGTTGCAAATGTTGGATCTTAATGCCTAGGGCATGAAAAATGTGCCTCAAGATGTAACATCATGGATAAATAAGGATGAAGATTTACAAAAGGTGATTCGATCCACCCATTTTGCATATGCACAATGATTAAAGATGGCATGGGATGTCAAAAATTGGAATTGAAAATCCACTAAAGCAAATAAAACACAAGAGTTGACAGATGTATTAGATTTCCATGAATTTAGAATGATTCATGGAAGGTAAAAAAAATTAATAATCAATGTTTATTGTTTTTTTATAATTTTGTTTTGTCCAAAGTGTGTTAGGGTTCAATTTGGTGGTTTTTGGGTGCTTATAGGGTTCATGGCACAACAAAAGAAGAATTTATTGCAAATGCAATGTCATTATTTATACATTACTCATCATGCATTAAGGGTTGTAAATGCAACAATTTCTTATCGAGTCAAACATGGGATTGTAGATAATGATATGGTTTAGGGTTTCCACTTTATATAATTAACTAGGTTTTTTCAACCCTTTCATTTTTTTATCCACCCATTTTTGTACATCTTTTATCAATATAATATTTTCTTTTAATCACACTTGTTTAATGGGTATATGGTTAATCATATATGTATTCTTTTTCATAATTTTCTTAGTACTTTAGATGTAAGAATCAAAACTTAAATAGGCCCATATGAATAGGTAACTTTAATTTGTCTAGGGTTTACAAAGATCAAAATGAAGATTATGCAATACCTACATCCATTCTATTATAATTTCCATAAGGCCATTTCAAATATGTAATACCCACATATAGAGTCATGTAATAGTTGTTAGTTTTTTACATCCATTGTAATACCCACGTATAGGTCTCGTAATAGTTGTTGGGTTTTTACATCCATTGCAATACCCGCATATAAGTCTTATAGATAGTTATTGGTTTTTTACATCCATTGTAATATTCACATGTACGTCCATCAATAGTTGTTGATTTTTAACATATTTTGCAATACTTGCATATAGATTTCCATTATAATATTTATGGGACTCATATGACATAATAATTTGGTCTAAGTATTAACAAATAATGTCATAATTAAATAATTACTAAAAATTTATTTTAGATAATGTAAAAGTTTGATTATCATATTTAAACAATCATTTATTTTTAATATTAATTAATTGATTACTTGATGAACCTTAATTATTCAAATAATTAAATTTTAAATCTAAAAATCAAATCACTAATTGGATTTTTCATTTATTATTTTAATTAGTTTTTTATGTTGATAAGTTATTCAAATCATTATTTTAGATAATTATTCATGATAATTAATTGTCATAAATTTAATTTAGGTATATAAAGAGATGTATTTTGGGTACCCAAACCACTTATTTTGAAGTGACCTTACATGTGAGTATTGCATTGGGTTGATTATTCACTTAAAGTTACTTAAATCATCTATGGATTATTTCAAAATGAACTTACATGCAAGTATTGCATATAAGCTTTAGTTTTCATTGAAAGGTCACCCAAAGTACATACTGGTTAATTCAAAATGACCTTACATGTGGGTATTGCATTTAGGGTTGGGTATACACCTCAAGTTACCTAAATCATTTAAAGGTTATATCGAAACGAACTTGAATATGAGTATTGCATTTAGGGAAACACAAAAAAAAGTATATCTCTTACCATTTGGTAATATTTCCAAGTTAAGTTCTTTCACTTTTAAAAAATATATATAAAATGATATTTCATTATTTTACATATGTTTAAGCGCTAAAATTCCGCCCAAAATACACCCTAGATTTATTTTAATTATTATAAATTTGTAAAACAAATGTTAATTAATTTATATGTTTTGAATTCTAAACCTAGACCATAATTCTAACATTAAACAGTAAATTTTATATTAAAACCTAACCCCTTTAATCATCAATGTGACCAATTTTACATTATGTTCATTTTTATATATGTTAAATCATACTATAAAGTGAATAAATAATTTTCAAAACCTGAATTTCATGATGTATTGGTGGGGAATCAAATATTTTTTAAATATTTTTATGTGTCATGGTTAATGAATTATCACAATATGATATGGGTATTGCATTTAAACAAAAGTGGGTTAGGGAATATTGAACTTTAACAACTATGGAACATATGGAAACAAAGGAGATTCATAATTATGTTATAGATCTAAACAAGTGATAAAATCAAAAACCAATACAATGAATAAAGTCTAAAGAGTAAACCTTAAACATTGATATATATGAACCAAATTCCTAAACATTAAATCATAAGGCATAACCCTAAAAATCCAAATGATATTTTTCCATAAGCCTTATTACAACCTTAACTATACAAACCCTAACAAAAGAAGTCCTAATAATATATGCTCTAAACCCAAAAAACTATACAAAGTATACAAATTATATAATGCAAAACAAAAAATTAGAAACAACACAGGAAAAAATTTAGAAACCAAATTTTAAGGCTTTTAAACTACAAAGATTTACTAATAATAAAAAAACCTAAATCTTAAAAATCAATCAAATAAATTTTGTAAAAAACCAAAAGGAAGATATGTCTCTGACCTTTGTGTGATTTCTCCTAACTAAATTTTTCCACTTTCTTTGAAAAAGATATAGAATGAAATTGTATTACTTCACATATGTCTAAACCTTAAAATTTAGCCTAATTTAGGTTAATTACTATAGATTTGTGAAAAAATTGCTAACTAATTTATGTGTCCCAACCTTAAACCTAAACCATAATCTAATAATACATATTTATAATAATTATATGAAAAGATGTATTGTAATGTCTATTCCATAAATAAATTAAGTAAACAAAATTTAGTAAAATATGCATTAACTAAACCAAAATGGTTGCAATTATGACATTGTTTCCACTAGAAATTGTTTGTAATACCTACATATGGGGACCTATGTTCATCATCCATGAACTAGGGCAAACTTTAATAAATTGATAAGTAGGATTGGTAGGTTGTGGGTGGGAAAAGTGAATAGGTAATTAGTTAGGTATTTGGCTATGTAAAAAAGATAAGTAAATAGGTGAACATGTGGTAGGTAGGAAGGTGGGTGCATAGGTAGGTAACTAAATATATAAGTAAGTAGTTAGGTTAATAGGCAAGTTAGTAAATAAAAAAGAAGTTCAAGGAGCAAGGTAAATAGGTTACTAGAGTAGGTAGGTAAGTAGGTATATAAGTAGGTAGTTGGGTTAGTAGGCAAGTTAATAAATAGAAAGGAAGTTCAAGGAGCAAGGTAGATAGGTTACTAGAGTAGGTAAGCATGTAGGTAAGCAAATTAATAGGTAGGAAGAAAATTACACTAACAAGGTAGTTAGGTAGATAGGCAAGTTAATACATAAGAAACAAGTTACCTTATCAAAGTGACTAGGTTTGTAGAATATTTATGTCAATAGGGTGGTTGTGTATATAAGGTTGTTAAATAGTAATGTAGCTAAGTTAGTAGGGTAGGTAATTAATACAATGATTAGGTCAGTAGGGAAGTTAAGTCAAAAGGATATGTAGTTAATAGGGTAGCCAAGTTAGTAGGGTAAGTAGTTAGGTCAGTAGGATAACTAGTTATTAAGGTAACTATGTTAGTAGGGGATAATTAATAAGGTATCAAGGTTGGTACAATACTTATGAGGGTAAGAAGGTGAGTAGGGTAACTATGTGAAAAAACAACAAAGAACAAACCCAAAAAAAAAATACAATGGTCAGTATCGAAAAAAAATGGACTATGATGAACCCCATTTGACACCAAATGAAAAAACGTAGCCCATCCAGTGGATAGAACGGCCAATTGGTGCACTAATGGCTATTGGTTCACTTTAACCCTATTAGTGCGCCATCCAAAAAATCTCATTCTGGGATTTCATGGATGGGATGAAACTGTCCCTTAAGGGTTGGTATATTTTATATTTTATTCTAGTCCTTTTTTCCCAAAATAAATTTTTTTCACTTGCTCAATTTTTTTCTTTGGGGACAATTTTTTTATCATTTTTCTTTTTGGCCCACCCCTGACCCCAAGTGTTTTTTGGGAAGCTCCTACCTACCCCCAACCTACCTACCAGCTACTTCCTACCAACCCACCTACCTGCCTCATTTTGCTGACCCCTTTCCACCCATTTCATTTTGCGCTCACCTCCATTGCCAAAGCTCAAGAGAGCTTGAATAGCTCAAAGCTTCAAGGTGAACTTAGGAATCTGGAGATGCAAAGCAAGGGAGCTTAGGAATGTTGTGACATAAGGCAAGAGGAGCTTAGGAATGTGGAGATGCAAGGCAAGGGAGCTTAAGAATGTGCAGATGCAAGGTAGGGGAGCTTGAATAGCTTCAACCCAATGGCCAAAATGGGAGCTTGAAGGTAAACTCCTTCCATTCTCCTCCTTTTTTTTTGATTTTTTGTGACTTATTTTTGCTACAAACAAAACAACTATTTGAGGAGAAGAAGATGACGACAATACCAATGTCATTTTCTTTTTCTTTATCTTTATTTTGTTGTGAAAAGAAGAGAAAATAGTATCTTTTCTGTCCTTTTTTGCAACAAAAAAAATGACTACAATGGTGTTGTCATCTTCTTTTTTTCTATCCTTTTTTTGTTGCGAAGAACATTGAGAAGAAGAAGACAATGGCACCACCTTCTTTTCTTTTTTTGTTGTGAAAACGATGGCACTGTTGTCATCTATTTCTTCTAATTTTTTTGTTGCAAAGAGACAATGACACCACCATTGTCATCTTCTTTTTCTTCTTTTACTGCGAAAAAGATGATGACATCATGTTTTCTACTATGAAGTGGCACCATCATTGTCCTCACCTATTATTTTGTAGGCACAAAAAAACAATGACAAGCAATATAGTTGCTTGTCGTTGTTCTACTGTGGTTTTGCAAGAATGAAAGGACAATGACGAATAACCACTCATTGTTATTCTGCCATGATTTTGCAAGAACAAAAAAATGATTCGTCTCATTTTATTATGGTTTTGCAAGAGCAAAAGGATGAAACAAACAACATAGCTACTTGTTGTCATTCAAGTGTGGTCTTATAAACGTGAAAAAATGATGACAAGCAACACAATTGTTTGTCGTCATTGAGGTGTTGTTTTAAAGGCAATAACCATGATTTTTAGCTTGCAAATTGGTTTTTTTTGTTTTGCTACAATTTACTTTTTTTAATTTTTGTGTTATTTGTGTTTTTGTTGGATGCAAACTCAAAAGAAAGCAAGGAATGGTGGAGTAGATCAACAAGTTTCAATGGAAACAAAAGATGGCATGAATGAAAGAGATTTAAAGTTAAAGGTGATGGAACAACAAGTAGGTGTTGAAGATGTGGGTTTAGGGTTGGCTCTAAGTGAGATTGTTGAGGAGGTGGATTTGGATAAAACTATTTTGATGATAAAAGAACAAGAAAATGTAGTTCATGTTGTTCTAATGTCGGAGCAAGAGTATGCAAATGAGGATGTTGAACCTCATGCACATATTGATGGAGGTGACATATTGAACTTTGTGTATTATAATTTATTGCCCCACCCATCCTCTCAAGTGGAGAGGATGGGTGGGGTTTTTTTGGGTCAAATTTGTGATTACAATACGTTCTTTAATTATGGTCTTTAAACCTTTGCCCCACCTTCCTTCTCCATGTGAAAAGGTGGGTGGGGCATTTTTTTTTTCTAAGTCCCTAGGCAATACCTTAAGGCTTTGTAGGTGATATTGTTCTTTTGGGGATAATTTCATTTAATGCAAATTTCAACATTGGGTTTTAGCAATACCCCCATCATGTGTTTTTGTTTTTTTATATTTTTGTGCAACACTTTCATTGTGTGTTAATTTTCTATCTATCTATGCAATACCAAGTCATCGTGAAGGGGATAACCTTTATCCAAAATATTAATTCTCACTTTAGGTTTTTTATTTTTGTTTTTTTATTTTAGATGTGGTTGCCCCTCCCCCGATTGCCCTAGAAGGAATCCATTGGACAAGGGATGGGCCCAAATTTGCTTGTACAGTTGATGGGTGTGATGCATCTTATATGGCCAAATATAACTTGGTACAACATTTGCAAGCGTGCCATATGTGGTTATGGAACCAAGCAAGCTCGAATGCTCATTTACTTGAGAGGAAAACCCAAAGCATCAAGATCACGTGGCCATGAATGCATGGGTCTTGAGCAACCCTTTAGATTGATTTTATCACAATGAACAAAAGAAATTACTAGGGTTAAGAGGCACACAAACTTGGAGTGGGATAAGTTCCAAGTTGATTTGCGATACACAATTGAGGTTCCTAAGCTAGCATTTGTTAAACTAACCTCTAGCCACATTCTTCAGCTTCTTAGCTTGACTGCATGAGGTGTGGGGTCCATCCCTTTCAACATGTAGGCCAAACTAAAACATGATGAGGACTTTGCACTTATGATTCGAGTGACTAGAGCCGGGTATGCAAAAACGCTCAAAGGTGTTTGGATGGAGCGTGATTAGAAGTCTACATTTCATAAAATGGTGTGATGCAAGGAAATTGGCCTTCTTACACAATACCATGATTCAGAATTGATTCATGGTTAATAAGTTTCTGACAATGTCATATTCAATTTTATTTGAATTCCAAGTTTTTAATTTCATATGTAATACTTATTATATTGTGTTATTTATTTTAGGGTTCGAGGCGGCACTAGAAAGGTGTTTATGGTTGATGTTGTGGATGCAACATTGGCCAATCATGGGGTATTTACGTGACAACATGCCCATGATGCAGAGGTTGTATCAATGTGGTACAAGAGGGCCAATGGGATCCCATCCCCCTCCAATAATGACACAAATAGCCCATAGTTTATCCCAATTTTGATTAGGGTGTTATTTTGGTCTTCAAGATTTAATGTAACAATTTATTTTCCAAACAACCACATATTTATTATTATAACATGTTCCCCATTTTAAGGTGGGGTTTTTTGGACTTTGTCATTATAACACATTTTTGTAACATATTTCATCCATGTTTTTTTATTTAAAGCATTTTATTTTCATTTTACACCATCTTGTGTTAATAGTTTAAAATACATTCTCACATATTATTGAATGTATGTTTGATGAATTTATTAAAAAAATAATTCTAATCTTACATTCAAACCAAAAAACCTTTCTTTACCCCCAAAAATAAAAAGTTCAAACCTAGAAAGAAAGTAATACCTTCATGAAAATATTTTGTAAACACCATGGATTGAATTATTTTTGTCTAGATTATTGAAGGGGTATTGCTTTTGCCTAAAATTAATGCATGTGCAATACCTTTCTTAGGGTATATCAAAAATTGTTTGGGCTCCATCACATATCTATTGAAACTTAGAAAGGTATTGCATAACCATACCAAAACCTAGAAAGAAAACAATACCCTGTTTGGGGTAATCTGTAAACATCATGGGTTCAATTATTTTGATTTGAACTATTTGAGGGGTATTGTTCATGCCTAGAACTATTCAATTCACATGCATTACCCCTTTCAGGATATCCCATAAAACCTTTGGGCTCCATAACATATCTTTTGGAATTTGGAAGGGTATTATATAACCTTAAGTAAACCTAGAAGGCAAATAATACCTACATCATTTTGTGATAATATCGTAAACCATGAAATAAAAGAATGTTTTTAAAAATATTTATTCCATGCTCACTATATGATGCCAAACATATTGATTCAAGTAAATGGGGGTATTGCAAAGTTCTTCACATTGATGGTAGAAGGTCATTTGAACAAAGTTATGGAATTTAAATGCAATACATGCATCATCTTGGGATATTTGCATTCACCATGAAACTTGGAGGGGCACTACATAGCCCTACCAAAACCTAGAAGCACTACAATACCCGCACCATATTGTGACAATATTTTAAACCATGGTACAAATGAGGGTATTGTCAAGTTAATCACATTGATGGTAAAAGGTAATGAAACTATCACTACAATGAGGGTATTACAATTACACATCAAAGTTTTATTAAAAGGTACTTTTGGGATGCCCTGAGAGAGGTATTGCATGTTCATTAAGTCTTTCTGGGCATGAGCAATACCTTTCTAATAAGGTGGACCAAAATAATTCAGCCCATGGTGTTTACAATGTAGCCCAATGAGGGTATTACATTTCTTCTAGGTTTTGTTAGGGCTATGCAATACCTTCCCAAGTTTCAAAAGATATGATATGGAGCCCAAACTATTTTAGGGATACCAAGAACGGGGTATTGCATGTTCTTTGAGTATTTTGTTTTATGAACCTAAATGCAACATGTATTAAATGCATTTAAATTGAACTAGAGCTCCATATTGCTTTGATTATCCACTTGGTTTGCAATAACTCCATGGAAAACACTTTCTGAACAGAACTTGCAATACCTTTATATGGGGGGTGTCAAATATTTTAATACTTATTTATTTGTTTGAATGAAGAAGACCAAGCTCTATGCAATACCTTCATTTTATTCTTTCCTCATTGTTGTTGACCTTCGGGGGTCTATTGGAATGACAACCATGTAAGTAGGTGTAGCCACGTAGGTTGGGTCTGGTAGGTACCTACTTAAAGTGTTGGTAGGTAGGAGGGTGAAAGGACAGGTAGGTAGATAAATAAATGGGGGGCGGATAGGTGGGCGGGGACAAGAGTAGCACATTTTAAATTTATAGGTGAGTAGGTAGGTGGGAAGAGTCTACTTTTAATTTAAATTTATAGGTGAGTAGATGGGTGAAGGACAGTTGGGGGTAGTAGGTGGGTGGAAAAAGTTTCAAAAGCAAAAAATAAGAAACTGGGTGCAGGGCGGGGAGAAAAGAAAGTTCCCCAAAAAAAAAACTGAGATCAGGGATGAGAAAGGGCAAAGAAAAAAAGTGAACGTGGGATGGCACAGGGATAAAAAAGAGAATCCTATCAGTGCACCATCCATCCACGTTAGTGCAGTTGTGGGTGCTGGTTCACTCTGGCCCATGATCTTGTCATTTCATACGGTCAGATGTTAATATCATTTGGCAGTTATGAAGATTATGATCCATGACTCCAGGGAGGTCTTCAAATTGAAGGGTAGGGTTGTGCTTACGCCCACAGTGAACCACCCAACAAGGCACCATGGAAGATGGATGGTATATAGACAAGAAACATTCTTTTGTTGTATTCCTGTCTCATGGTGGGTAGTTTAATATCTAATAACATGCACATGTATCTATCTACCAATGTTGAGAGGATATTAGGCAAATTCAGGTCTAAGTTCTCGGTTAGGTTTTGAGGTTCAAACCTGCTCTAATTCAATGACTTCTAATTCTAAGAGTTGGATTCTTGGTTTCATTTATGTGTGAAACTTGAATTGAGATAGTTCTTTTTTTATAAAAAAAATGAAACCATAGGTTCTTCATAAAAGCAAAGAATTGCCCAACACTGGTGGTAACTGCTTTCCAATGGCCAACCCACTTGTGGGTGGTGGATGATATAATCCTCAAGAGCTTCTGCTTGCTGGTTGTGAGCTACATCCTACTTATGGAAAAAATAGGCAGGTCTAGTAAGTACATGATTATCAGATTTTTAAAAGCACATATCATAGGAGAGCTAAAGACTTTCCATTAAGCATAAAAAAAAACCTGCCCTAATTTTTGTAGTTATTTAGACTACCATTGTCAGGTGCGAAGAACTCAGTTACGATAGTCCAAGATCTTATGAAATGGATGAGATCTGCAGCCGAAGCCCACATCCTTTGAAAATTAGAGCAGGTTTTTATTACACCCTCAGCCTTTCCTCATTTTTTTCCATAGCCATCACTGGGGCTACCACCCTCACCCTCATGTCTAAGCACCTCAAAACAAGGAAGGGCTTCTGGGCCTACCCATCTCCTCCTATATTAGATTCATCATGCATATCCTAATCATTGACAACCTTCGTCTTTCATTAGACTTCTGTGAATAGATGGTCTTCTGTCTTACTTGAAAATTATTTATTTATTCAAACAGGTCAAGTATCCTTTATGCCAAGGTGCGCAGAATGATGCAATAATGGTAGCCTTAGCTAAAGTGGAAAGCAGTAACACCCGGTACCGTGGGCCTTGCCAGGGGTTTTGCTCAAACTAAAACTGGTGTTCTCATTGCTTGGAATGTGCTGAATGAAATGGGCTTCTTCATCACATGCACAAGGATTCGTTCCCTGGAAATACAAGCTACTGAGAAAAATAATCATGTAACCAAACTGGTCGGGAGGGACATTAGTAAGGAAGACCTTATCAACTACCGACTGGGTGTTTGCAGCATTTATACAAGATTTGGTACTTTACTCTACTCTACAAGAACTGAAATTCACTACAGCCAAAACTCCTCCATGTATTGAAATCATGGTCCTTGGTAGTTGCGCTACTGAAAGTTAAGCATTCTTTGCCCCTCACACTGAAGACCAGTGTTGTGCAGTTCTTTCGATTTTGTTACCTATATAACCTCTGGTTCTGGGTTGTTTTCTTAATTTCAGAGATCAAGATACTTCCAGGTTTGGTTCTTTTGAGAATTTTCAGAATCACCAAACCTCTGACCCTAAACCCTAAACCCTTAAAACTTTGCAATCAAAAAAACATATGCTTTAAGGTTTGAAATTTTTCAAAGAACTGACAGTTTTCATGAAAGAGCCAGCAAACAACTGGCTGTTGAAGGTAGATTCTTTCACCCAGTTCTTTGGTTTTTCAGAAGCTTGGTTAAGGGTCACAAACTGGTTCTATGGAATTGAGAACTATTTGTCAAGAGTCGTTAGAACTGGCTCTTTGATTTTTTAGAATTGCCAATCAAGGGTATACATATATCCAGCGACAGTGAACCAGCAACCACCAATGCACCATTAAGGCTGGATGGTAAAGGGATCAGGAAACAAGTTTCGGTTCGGTTCTAGTTCCGTAGCTAATCATGGTTAGAGGTTAGCTACCTACCAACTATCATGTAGGCAGCAAAACCAGGCCTTACCGATAGATATAAACTATTTACATACCTATGAGTCACCTAGTTTCCTACATAACTACCTATACATAGTACTTAGTCCATACAGAATGGGTTGCCAAGTGAAACCAGATATGAACTTAGTCGACGATCATCCACAACTGAGTGATAACATGCATCCAGTGGATGGTGCACTGGTGGGTGCTGGTTCACTCTGGCCCATATATCCTGCCCTTGCCCACCAGTTCCAGGTTCGAAAAGAGAGGGCCAGAGTGAATTAACAGCCACCAATGCACCAGTTGGCTGTTCTGTCCACTGGATGGGTTACGTTTTCTCATTCGGCGCTGGATGGGGCTCATCACAGTCGATTTCTTTTTGCTGCTGACCACTGTACTTTTTTTTCTTTTTTTTTTTTGTTCTTGGCCGTTTTTCCTGGACCTGACCTCACACATAGCTACCCT
>Ga0116227_10006180_pt1 | contig 24511 bp, 18 predicted proteins | sample S1TSphgellanicum_FD_89693 | JGI IMG/M metagenome (GOLD analysis project Ga0116227, IMG submission 89693) | Host-associated microbial communities from peat moss isolated from Minnesota, USA - S1T2_Fb - Sphagnum magellanicum MG | ecosystem: Host-associated > Plants > Peat moss > Unclassified... | reverse complement strand
GGCTTTCCATTAGGCTATTGAGATCACAACAATGTGATCATCACGGCTTATTGCGTGTATGTGTTATGATCACAACAACCCAATAGAAAGAGACTCTAAATCAATTTGCAGGACGGATGATGTCTGGACAAGAAACACCGTTTCATTGCATCCATGTCCCATTTGCTAACCAATATGGTAGGCTTCCAATGGATGGCAAACTGGTGGGTAACTGGGTCGAGTAATCCCTAACTTTAGTTGCAAACCACTACCAAACCAATGTACTATGGACTGGGCCCAGAACAAGCCTGATTGGGCCCATTCCACCTTGGAATGCGACAAACCCAGTAGGGTGAGCCGCCATTCTATTAGGTGGTAACAGGTTCCAAAGTGTAACTGGTTAACTGATAGTGCCGGAATTGGACCCCAAAACCAGTTATGGGTTACCAAAAGGTGGTCCTGTTCAACCTAAGAACACAATCGGTGTGTTTAAGGTGAAGGGGCATTCCGTAAGGTACTGACGCAATAACCTGCTAGAGTGTTTTCTGGAGTGTAATTGGTACATTTTGCATTGTTAAGTAGGGTTCCATGGTAGTAGAACTGGCAAACCACTACAAATATTTTGCACCTGGAAAAACCCTAAAACCCTTAAACCCTAAACCCCAAAACCAGTTAGATACTTTAAACATACAATTTTGTATGAATTGAGAATTTAACCAAAGCCTTTGATAAGAGACAAGCCTCAAACCCCACCTATTTTGGTCTACTTGCACAAAATTTTGGGATTTTATTTTTATTTTTTGGTTTTTCTAGTGGAAATTGGACTAATTTTGCTATTTAATGGCAATTTTTCGCCAAATTTCATCTCTCACAAAGATTGGGGGGAAAAAAATCATGATAACCACCGGTCAAAACCAATAGTGTTATGTACTTGGCCAATGTAGTAGTGTAAACTAGCAAACTATCAATCAATTTATTCATGTAATTGGTTATATGAGAGAGAAGAAGAACAATGTGCTAGATAGTTTGAAGATTCCCAAAAAAGTTTCTATAATACATTTTGCAATTTTTTTTCTTCGATTTTTAAAATGTCAATTATCTAGTTAACCTATAGATAACCCACAACTATACATACAAAATAATATCATGAGCTCCCAAATTGCTCACATATTATATTATATTATATTGTGCTTAATTGGACTCAACATACCACTTTATACATCGAGAGCTTCAAGAACAAGTGCACAATCAAGGACTTGTTAATGCTCAAAAGCTCTTTGAACATTGCCAAATATTTTTCTAATTTTCATTATTTTAGATGTCATTTATTTGATTACTACATACCTACCAAACTTTAAGGAAATCAAATTTTTGCAACTAAATTCAACTAGAAAGTTATGGAAGGTTTTTTTTTAATTAAAAAAAATTATAATAAATTTTATAAAATCTACAAAAAGAAATCATATATGTGCAAACTATTCCCTATAAATTGGAATGCTAGCAAAGCAAAGTAGGATCCATCTTGTATTTCTAAAGGTTATATAGCAACTTTTTTAAGGATAGATTTCAACACAATGCCTTTGGAGTACCTAATTGAAATCCCCTCTAATTTCTCATTGTTCAAGTGATAGAGGCTTTTCTTTCTTTCAAGAGGCATTTCAAAAGAAGGCATATCATGATCCACATGCCTTTTTGAGAGGTGTTCCATGTGAAGTGGGCCCACCAATGGAATTGCTCTCTTTTCCCTTCAAACTCATCATCATCATAAACTATCTTGTTTTTTATGGGTACCCAAGCTTCAAAGTGTAGTATTATTCATCCAACTTTCAAAATGGATGAATGTAGTAGTAGGGCATAAGGTTTCTATGGGTACCCAAGCTTCAAAGTGTAGTATTATTCATCCAACTTCCAAAATGGATGAATGTAGTAGTAGGGCATAAGGTTTCTACAGGTACCCAAGCTTCAAAGTGTAGTATTATTCATCCAACTTCCAAAATGGATGTATGTAGTAATAGGGCATAAGGTTTCTATGGGTACCCAAGCTTCAATGTGTAGTATTATTCATCCAACTTCCAAAATGGATGAATGTAGTAGTAGGGCATAAGGTTTCGTTGAGCATAACTACCTCTTATCCTTATAACTATCTTGCTCCTTTTGCCTACCCACCAACATGGATTTGAAAAACCAAATTAACTTGTGCCTTTTCATGTCCATAATATTCATATTAATTAAAATTAAATTTTGACATTGACATAAATAATGATAAACCATTGAAAACCATATGGGAGCATAAGATGAAAAGAAAAGAAAATTGATTGTCACCGGTAAATGTACAACAACATAGAGAGCCCACCCAAGTGAATTATTTAAGTTTTTCAATCCTACAAGATTGCAAAAGGATTTGAAACCATTTGCATGTTGTCATAGCCATATGTTCAATTCTAGCACAAACTAACCATACAAGTGATTATAACCATAAAAGTTGTCTATTGTCCATTACTTTGCTTCATAAATGTGCAATGTAATTGTGGTTTTTAGATCTAAATTTTCAAATAAAGTATATCCACTAGTGTAGCTTGTCCTGTAAACCCAAGTATGAACTGGTTACACAACTATTTTTTTAATTCCAAAATCATTTTTTTAATTTAAACGAATTCTCAATGACAAAATTTATTCAAAATCCAATATCCCCCCTACCTAAGACCTAAAAATTTCCAAATTGCTTTATTAAATCTGATTTTCAAGGGCTTTCCAGAACTACCAAAAACATGCCCAGATTTTCCTATAATTTTTTTTTATTTAAATGAATTTTCAATGAAAATTTGTTCAATATTCAATAATATTTTCAAAACATTATGAAACCAACTTGGTGCACCCCTACTCATGGTTTGGGGATCTTAACATGACAAACAAAACAAACTACCTTCCTTCATAGATTATTCAACATAAGGACTTAATTTTTTAAGAACATTATTTAAGAAGCTGACTTCTCAATTATTTGAACATTTTTTTGACTTGGGACATCCCCATTACTATTGAACACCATTTCATTCAATAGTAGATATTTACAAATGTCAAAAATTCATTTTAGTTTTATTCAAATTCAAATAAAATACAACCAAAAGAAAAGTTTCTAGGGTATAATCTAAAGTGTAAGAAACAAATTGTGAAAAATAATTTGTGGACATAACTTGTTATGAAACATTTTTACATTTATGATATTAATTTTCTGTTTTTTTTCTTTATGAAATAATTGAATTGCATAATATACAAAATCACTAACTTTACTTTTGTCAACACTTTAACTATTGATGTACATTTTTCCCCTTTTAGAAAATTCATCCCCATGTATAAACTTACAAATCTAATTACCAATCATTTGGATTTACAATATAATTTTTTAAAAATACAAATCATAAGAATAAATATTATATCAAATGGGAAGATGCAACACCATATATTATCCAAATGATGTGGATTAAATAATAAGAATACTTGAAAAGAAAATGCATATAACTTCTTAAATTTTTTTTATAATACCAATTATTATTAAATTCACCCTATTATTTGTTTCTAATATTATTCAAAATCTATCTTTGTTCTTTTTAAATTTGTGCTATTGAATGTATAATTGTTTCATATGCCTTGTTTCTTCTCTTCTTCTTTTTTTGGTTTTTGTTTTTTCAAGTCACAAAAAGAGTTCAACCCATTTTGTCTAATCCAAGTTTTCCTTCCACTTGAAATGATAAGAATATAGCACAATAGTTACCACAAGTTTTGGAGTATATAAGGAAAATATTGTCTTCAAACTTTGTTTTGGTTGAAGAATGTTTACATCACATTTTTTGGTAGATATTTTCAACTTGCATTCCCTTCATATATATATATGGGCTTTAAATTGACACCAAATTTCAACCTTTTGATCATTGTGTGATGATCTTTAAATAATTAGGTACGTTTGTTTGTGGAAACCAATGCCTTCATGAAAAGTTGTTTTTATTGTCCAAAATCACAAAACACACTAAAGTTACATGGATGTTAGGCCCATCAATATAACTAAATGGAGTTCAATTGTTCAAATGCAAGTCCAAAATTCATTGTGTTCCTTATTTGATGTCTATGCAAATTGTGACATGATGCAACTCTTTTTAATTTATGCAAAAAGAAATGAAAATCGTGAGAATCCATGTTATAAAAAACTTACCAAATAAGATACTCCACCATTCTTACATTTGAAATAAGCTTAAGCTATTGCACAGATAATTATGTATAATTGTTAATCATTTTAATTGACTTTGAAAAGTTCAAGTGTCTTTGGACAACTTCAAAGAGGCGATCCATTGTGTTACTTTGAATGGCCCTTTGGGGATGGCCAAAAAATGCATGTCACATCAACAAAAAAACGATTGCCATTCCATTTCAAACTTTTCCAATGGGGCCCTCATGTAAAACATTGTCATGCATTTCCCACTATTATACTGATCAAAATCTAGTTGTTTAAAGCTTGTTGCTAAAGCATCTTAATCTAACCATTGATGTAAAGTGCCTTTAAGGATTAACATTTGAACAACATAAAAAAAAACATTTGTAACCTTTTTATGGGTGGTGATAAATAGAAGATTTTTCTAATGAATGTGAAAATAGTTATTCACACCAAATGACTTTACAAAAAAGATGTTATGATTTGGAATCTAGGTTATGGTTTTTGGACATTTCAAGCTCCCTTCCCAACATGCAAGGTAGTTCACATGTTACTTTAGTTAATATATATTACAAATGTGGTTAAAATCACAATAATTTTTATTATATATATATATATATAAGAATGAATCAAATAAAAGTAGACAATATCCAAAAACATTGTTTAGCATAATTGAACATTCTTTTCCATGAATAACACACATTTGTAAAGCTACAATTAAAATGGTCAAGTGTCATGATCCAAGATTCAATTCAACATTCAAGTTTATTTAATATTTGAGGTTTTTTATTACAAAAATAATAATTCAACATTATTAAATGCTTTCCATATACTCAATGATTTTCTTTGAATTATGGATTTAGGGGAACAAATTGTTTTAATATTTCTTTTCAAAGTGCTTCTCATTGGTTTTTTAATTATAAAAAATTAAAAATTGCACCTATGTAACAATTTTGATGAATAACAATTACAATTTATGTTCAAAAGTGTGGTTTATTATAATCAAACTATAGCATTTGACAAGAGTACATTTCAAAATAGTTGAAATTATATGTTATTATTATTGCACTTTGGAATGACTTTAATTACCAAATAATCAATATAGATGTCAAGTTACAAAAAATAGCCAAAAGGTGGTGTGACTCATCTAAATTAATTATTTCCACCTTTACAAGTCTACAAAAGCCAGGACAATTCATTGTTAACCATGCCACTTATTCTAGTGATGAAAATTTTCAAGGAATTAATATATAGAAGATTTTGTATAATCCTTTGTATGGTCTTCACTAAACAATTGATTTTGCATAATGCTTTGTATGGTTGTCCCTAGACAACTATAAAGACAATTCATACCTACCTCATTTTCAAGCAAAATTACACTCATGTTTTTCCTAATAACTACTTCCTTTCCTACCTCCTATTTTTATAACTACCTCGCTCTTTTTCCCTACCCACCAACATGGATATGAAAGGCAAATTAACATGGGCATGTTGATGTCCATGCTATTTATATGAATTCAAATTAAATTTGACATTGACATAAATAATGATGAACTATTGGAAACCATAAGGGGACATAAGAAAAGAGACAAAATATTTTATCATCACTAGTAGTGCATAGCAACGCAAAGCCCAAGTATGATAGATGAAACTTAAGAAAAATAACACAATATAAAGTTTCAACATAATAGAAATTAGGGGTTCAATTCTTATGCAAATCAAAGTTCTTAGTTTAAGGTATAGTTGGTTTTCACTTGGAAGTTGTTGCACATGCTTACAAGTTCCATTCAAATAAACCATAATAAACATTGTTCACAAGTTCACATCCTACATGTTTGAACATTGTTCACATATACTCTACATTGAAAAATCATTGTACTTATCTAATAGTGTATGAAATTATTGTTCACAAATATGTATGAACTTGAAAATACAAGAAGTTGTATTCAATATGTTGTTTATTGATATAGCTAAAAAGCTATTGATAACAAAAGTTTAAAATATTTGTGTATCAAATGAAATTAGAAAATGAATTCCTCCCATTTGATTATGATTGTTAGATTCATTGCATTAGGAAACCAAATAATGACATATATAATTTTTATTGATAGGTGGAACACTAATTATAATTTAATTGTGAAACACTCTTCATTTTATTCCCCCAGCTTTTATATCTATAATTTCATTTCAAACACATGTTAGAAAAATACCTGTGTGTTACTGTTCAACTTGGTCTACATTTTGGCAATGTTGCCAAATACACATTAATTGTTTTTAAGAATTATGAATGTTAAGCAAATTTGAAATTATGTGTTGAATTTGTGCAATGGCAAGTTCACTAAAATGGGCAATATGCAAGAATACACGAACCTCATAACTTTGGAGTACAAAACATTATAGTCACCAAAAATGCTAGAGAAATAATGAGTGTTGTTTAGGAATGTGTGTCAAAGATAATTTAACATCCACCACTTTAAAAAAATTAAAAATTCACATTCCATTTAAAATAACTTGTTACATAACTATTATTACTAAAACTTTTGCAAAGTAAAACAAACTACTCAAAATTAATCACAAATAAAATTTGGCCCATCGTACATGTTCTTTAAAAAAAATAGTTAATCTTGACTTTCAAATTGCTAATGATGAAGCTTTCAAGTCATATTAGCATGATGGAAAATATCATCCATTCATGGAATAATCTACATGTTTTGGACTACAATTTTTATTTATTTATTTATTTATATTTATATTTGTAAATGGGTTATATTGGCCATGTTTGTAAGATGTTTCAAAAGCCATCAACAAATTCAAACTTTGGTAATCAAACCCATACCAATGATAACCATAATAAAATTGCAAAAAAAACTTATCCAAGGCTCAAATGTTTCACAAGTTTGAGCTTAAATTTTTCACAAAATGATGTACCTTTAAGGAGGATTTTAAAACCATGAAACCTTAATATAACCCAAAAGGAATTCATAAACTTTAAATCATTTCAACACCCAATTTTTTTGTAAACAAAATGATTGATGGCCATTAATTAAGGGGCAAATGTCTCCTTGTATAGACAACTACCAATCACATGAATAATCACTCATTAAAACAACACCCAAATTTGGTATTGAAAGATTTCTATTGCTTGCATGATGTTGCTCATGTGTGTATCCATATGAAAGATTGAATGGTAATCAATGGTCATTACATGTCATTTGATCACTTACTACCATACATGTCTTTATTGAATACCATGACAATTATGGATTACATTTCTTAATTGATCAATAAACATGCAAGGTATGCATTCACACATCCAATTTGAGTTCAATTGTTTGCATTCAAGTTGTCACATGTTTTAAAAACTTTTTCAACTCCACACATGGCATTGAACAAAACAAAATTAAATATATTGAAACAATACTTTGTTTAAATTCTATAATACCTTAATTTTGACATAATTAGATTTAACATTACTTAATTTTGAATTGAATGGGAACATAGTTTTAATGTTTGTAGAGGTGAGCACTGATCAAAAATTGACTATCATACTTGGACACTCATGCACATGTGTGCAACAAATTTTGAAAGAATATTCACCAATTTCCATTGAGAGTTTTCAAAAGAATTGAATGTGGTCAAATTTGGCTAATGCCTTCCAATTATTGATCCACATGTGTAACAATGTTTTTAAAAAACATTTATCATTTTTATCATAAAGGATTTAATTCAAAGTTATATGTGGAGTTTGGATTTTTGAACACATATATTTCAATCTTGATATTAAGATTTAAAGTAAGTATTTTAGATAAAAGATTGAATATATTATCTTTTTAATTGTTGCACACAAGAGGTTAATGATGATGTTCATATGAAAAGAGTCTAGTACAAGAGAGTAGATTTGGGTGACAAATTTCAAATAAATTGCACCACAGATGAAAGTAAAAAAGAAAACAAAAAAAAAGATTGGAAATAAAAACAATACTAAGGATCCATGGATTGAATCCTTGTAAAATGCATTATTCCTTTACATTTGAACTATATATATGATCGCAATCCATTCATGCCACCATCCAAACCATCTATATATATATATATATATATATAATGTGAAAGCTCTCAATCAAACTAACATTTTTAGTGTAATATCCATTTGGTCGAAATGGGTGCCACTTTCGCATTACATTGAATTGTATAATATATGAGTTTGAAAATGAATTATGTTTAATTAAATTTGGTACATAAAGCACACCAAGAGTAAAAGGAAGATTCTTCTTTCCCCACCTTTGAATTGATAAATTGAGACATTTTGCAAGATTCAAAATAATGTTCAAAAATTTGACCCCATACATCCAAATGAAATGATTATGTGTAGGATTCCACTAGGGAAAGTTATGACACGTCATCATCATGACTACCCCCTTTTTGTTATAAATAGAATGGAAAATCAAAACCCTTTTCTCTAAGTCATCAAACATGGGACCACTAGTAATATGCTTTTGTTTTTCACCAATTGAAACAATGCCTTTCTACAAGTGATTACATGCACATGCTCCTAGAATTTGAGCAAGCTTTAATTGGTTGTCATGTTAACGACCATATGTTGAACATTTTGATAAGATGGATTGCATACATTGTGTGATATACAATATAAATACATCAATGATTACTATAGATAGACCTCCCACCCCAATCCCCCATACAAACTAGTTGTGTTTGCCCCATATTTGCTTGGTAAAACCTAAAATCATAAATGCATCTCTACTATCTTAGGGCAATAATTTTTTTTTTATAACATAAAAAACAACAACAATACAAAAAAATTAATCAATTAAAATTTATTTTCATTATTATTTTTATTATTAAATCTTCATCAAAGCCTTATTGAAGTTCTTACAATAACATCAATAAATTAAGAACATGTATATCTCAGAAAATAATTTTATATTAAAATTTTAATTTATATTTAAAGTGAAGTGTTTTATTTTAATCAATTTTTTTATAATCTTTCAAATCAATTTTTAAGAATCTCATTTTAACAAGATTTAAAGAAATTGAAGCTAATTATTTGTATGTTTATATTAAAAAATTCATTTAAAAAACGAGTCATATGAATTTTTTTTTACATTTCATAGTGATATGAAACCTCGTGATACAAAAAGGCAAGTGACAATTCAAAAAAGTAAAATGATATAGAGGCATGATAAATTCAGTTGCCCAACATTCATTGTTCATTCATTGTAAAAGAAAAAAAGATTGGAGGAGAAATAACTAAAATTTTAGGTCCAATCCAAAGGAAGAGGTTGGCAAGAATTTAAATAGGTTTATTGGGAGAAAATTACATGTTTGTAAATATGTTTGTAAAGGGATAACTAGGTATGTAAATAGACTTGCAAAATCTTTAGATAGATAGATATGTAAATATCATAGCCTAGGGTTAGCTTCCACATTGACAAAATAAATAAACAAGTTCAATTTTTAATTTTTTTTTCATGATCTACTATGATATTATTATATGAGCCTTGAATAATTAAATTATTCAGATTGTGGCTTGCCATAATTTTGATGGTTTTCAACACATCACTTTCATATTGTCACAAAAAATCATTTCACTATTTTAAGTATTATTTAATGAAAAAACTAACCTTATGATAAAATAATCATTTTTATTTAATACCTAGATGAGTGGACACTAATTCCCTTTTTTAATATTAACCAAGTTCAAAACTTGAATATGTTCCCAAATCTTTTCACAAGTTCTTGTTGGCCCATTTCAAGCTAATCCTTTGTATACACAACTTGACAATTTGAAAAATATGTTTACAAATTATATCACACTATGGTGGCGATGAAGTCAACAAGTTTTTTTAGGGAAATGTCTTTGAATTCATTCAATTGTTGGCAAAAGTATGTTCAAATTGTGTGCACATCCATCTGTGAAGGAACGTTGTTTGTTTATATTCTATGTTTTGTTTGTTGCATTGAAATTTCCCAAATGCCTCTTGCCTCGATCTTGGTATTGCTAAAGCCCTTGATGAGTAGGGGTGCATCAAGTTGGTTTTGTGATGTTTTGATCTATGGTGGAGAAATTATTTAATATTGAGGAATTTTTTCATTCAAAATTTATTTAAATCAAAAGTGAAAATTATAAGGGAATTTGGATCTATTTTTGGTTTTATTGGAAAACCTTAGTGTTTGTAGGATTTTATGAAGGAAATTTTGAAAAATTTAGACCAAGAATGTGGGAAATATTGAAATTTGAATAATTTTTGTCATGAAAATTTCACATAAATTATGAAAAAAATCGTTTTGGAAAGAAAATTTAATTGGGTAACCAATTCACACATGGGCCAATAACATAGGCTACATTAGTTACATGTAAATTATTTTAAAAAAAGATATTAGAAATGAATAAATACAAATTTGCCATTAGGAACAAGGTGTTTATTTTTTCAAATTTTCTGAATAGGTACATTGGATTAAATGGCAACTAGTTACTATCCTAGGTGGGCTATAACATTTTTACAAAAGTATTGTTACAAGTGGTGACCTAAGATGTGCCTAGGTCTATATGTGGTTAATTTAATTAACTTAATTTTTAAAATGGCAAAAAAATCACTTCAAATAACTAAAAAATTGTGTTGTATTTTTCATTAATATTTTATATTCCAAGTTGTGAATCAAACAATGAAATTTATTTTTAAAAAATTGGAATAGATGAAAGAATTCACTAACTTGGTTAAGAGTAATAATAAATTAAAGAGTGAACTTAAACAACTAAGTTGATGATAAACTTGATCATGGCATGACTTGTTTTTACATGAACACAATATTAACACAGGATGATGTAATGGTAGTTTTCTTTTTGGCATGGAAAATTTTCATAATTTGGCAATAAAAAAAGGTTCAAACAAATGATTTTTTGAAAAAAAAAACCCAAAGTTGCCATACTTTGAATTTTTTAATAAAATCACTAGATTTAGATCTAGGTTCTAGCATGTCACCAAAATGCATTAGGGTTCCAAAACTTTTCAACTTTCTTCTTTTACTTGTAACCAAATTTGGCTAAGTCCTCTTGTGCATGACTACCAATTCACCTACTTCACAAAATTGAAAGAAAGAAAAGAAAAGAACCATAAATGTGATATAACTTTACAAAACATTCTTGCCCATGTAAAGGGAATAAACCATTTACAAGTATTAAAGCTACACAAGACATTGTGATCAAAATTGAATGTCAACAATAGTCGAGTGGCAAAAATGTTTAACTAACTACCACAATCATACACACAACTATTTTCAAGTAACACTAATTTAACCATGAGATTAATATTTCATTTACTATTTTCAAATTTGCAATATAAATTTGTTAACATTTGCAAATCATATCAAATGATTTCATTCAAATTACATTCATGAACACAAGCTAACAACTTACATGAATTATGTAAATATCTAACCATAAATTGTAAGCAAATCACCTTGGGAAACAAGGCAATGAAAATTTATTTGTAATGAACTTGAAGGTGGGCATTGCATTTTGTAGAATGCCCCCTTGTAAGGTGGGGGCCTTTCTATTCATATGGTGGGAAATTCATTTCCCTTTGTTCATATTGTTGTACATTGCATAATTTATTATTGTACAAGTGTTGTATGAGTGGGATTCGAGTCCATCATATTGGTGTACCTTGTTCATTATGTTGGATAATGCCTTAATAGCAAGGAGTTACACCCCAAAACCTTGGGTTCCATCCTCTTTTCATAAGGTGTAATGACCTAATGCCCTGATGTCGTGACATTACCATACACTTAAAAGTTTTTGTCATTGCCTCTTCATGAGGAGTTCATTTTAGGATTAGGCTTGGATGAAGAAAAGATATTGACATAGTTTCCATGACTCTTACAATTGGAAAGCCATGTAAGAAATATTTCAAGTTACATAATATGAATAAAACCCTACAAACCTAATTGATATGGGATTAACATTGCAAAACAAACTCATAGAAAATAGAATATATTACTTAAGAAAATGGTGGGTTGTTGTCAATAAGAATTGGAAAGGAATAATGTGATAAAATGACCCCAATATGTTAGGAAGTGAACATAAGTTCTCTTATAAATATATTAAAGTAGGAATGAACACAATCATCATCAATAATGTAGGCATGAAATAAGTGAGGGATTAACTTTCAACTAAACATAAAAATTCCAAGATTATGATGCATGATTAAATGAACGTATGATTATAATGATAATAATAAGGATGTTCATGATTTTGACAAGTGTGGCACAATGAATAAACATTTCAAAATTAGATGTGATCATGTTTTATCTAAATCTTCATGAATTTTTAAGAATGTCTTTAAGGCCCCCCATTTTGTAGATTCACCCATTTTGAAAAAGGAGTTGAAAAACATGCTCAATTATAACAATAAAATGACATATATTATACTTTTGCAACAAGTTATGTAATTAAGCACTATGAAACGCCTTTAGGCTAGTAAAGCTTTAGCGTAGATCTCTTTGTTTTATTTGTGAAGGTAAATGTTGCACAATAAGGCGTGCACATTAATAGTGTTTTGCAAGAACACCAATAGCATGAAATGATTATTTTCATTTGCCAACTATAATAATTAGCTTGAGTGATGAGCCTTAAATAGTCAATCATTTTGTACATTTCACTTTTCTAGGTTTATGGGTGGGGATAAAGGAAGAAATAACGTTGCATGTTAGATGTGTTAAATAATGATAGAGTTTCAAATGGGCATTGTCATTGGGCATGCTTTAAAGGGGGAAAATAAACCTAGAAAAGTGTGATGAGAAAAATCATCCACCCATTCTAAAGGAGAGGAAGGTTGGAAGTGTAAATAAAATTTCACCCTTTCAAAAGGACTTGCGAGGTTGAAAAAAACAAAAACAAAATCACATGTTCCATAGGAAAATGTAGTTGGAAGGGGAAATGTTCAAAATGAAAGAGAGGTTATAAAACCAAAAAACAATTGTCCTTTCCAAAGGATGTTGGAAGAAAAAAATTGAAAATTGTTCACCCATTAGAAAGGAAAAGGAGGTTGGAGAAAAGAAAAAGAAAAAAATGGTTCACCCATTGAAAAGAAAAAACATTTAATTATTCATCCATTTCAAAGAAATAGGAGGTTGGGAAGCATGTGAAAAAGTTTCAATTGGAAAAATGGTAGTGTGCAAGTAGGTTTGTGAAAGGATACAACATGTATTTGGCTAAGTACGAAGTCCTTGCATGGATAGACAAATAAACACGTTCTTGTTATAGTGTAAATGCACAAACTATAAGTTGATTTGAATTGATAGAACCTACAATTTATTAATCAATATTTGGATCAAAGATGGGGAGATTTCATTCAAGTATCAAACATGATCAAAATTGATGAATTATTTATCTGAAAAAATAACAATACTAAAATATATTTGCAAATATTTTTTTAATAAAGATTGCAAATAATCAGTTTCAATTCAAAGAAACAAAAAGTGCATGTTGTTAATTTTTTTTTGGGATATAAAATATTTTTTTGAATGAAAAGCAAAAGTTAAAAAGCAAAGGGTGCAAAACACAATAATACAAGCCATGGGCACCAAGGTTGTTATCCTTCCCAAAAACTTTGTTTAACACAAGGTGTTCATATACATGTTGGTCAACTATGCATTTTTCATACCCAATTTATAATTATGTGTTAGATATAAAAAAAAATTATTGCATTTTGATCTTATATCATGCATATTATGCATCCATGTTATCATGCATGACTTTCATGAAAGAAATCATCAAAATTAATGATTTTGAAAGCAAAAAACACATGTGAAACAAACCCTTGCACAAATGGGGAATGTATGGGATTCAAAAAGAGGTAAACTCCTAATCAAAGGGTTTTTGTTTTTGTTTTTTAAAATTTTGTCACACATGTGGACTAACAATCATCCCAAAAAGGAATGAACCAAATTTGGCTAAAGGTATGCAAGATAATCAATTAAAAAAAAAATATTGCTTAGTTTTGGTGACCTACATGAAATCATTATCAAAATATGGTGATTTAAAACTTTTTTCCCTCTAAATATGGTGATTCTTGAATTTTTTTTGTGAAAAAACCCTTTGGTTCAATTCACATTAGATTTATTTTTGTTGCCAAAGTGTGAAAAATTGCCATAAAAAAAACATCGTTCCCAAGATGTATTTCCATTTTCAAACATGGAACCACTAAAATGAATTTCAAATATTGGAAAAATGTTTTTAAAGGGTCGTGTCATGTCAAAATTATATGGTTTTTTTGTCATTGAGAAACAAAATTTAAAGGGCCATACAATCTGATGCATTTAATTTACCCTACTACCTTTGCAACTTTGACATTAATTATATTACTTTTAGATATGTTGAATTTCTCAAAAAAATTCAAAAAAATAAATCGTGAAGGAAAATATTGAATCTTCAAGAATATTTTTATTTGTCAAAATGAGAATTAAAAATTAAATTAATTAATTAACAAACATGTGGTGAAGTTGCCAAGGTTATATATATATATATATATATATATATAGATATAGAATGAATGACATGTGGTGCATTGGTTTAAGATTCATGATCTTTTCAATATTGGAAGGTATGAAATTGGTTGTTGGCGGAGATTAAGTAACATAATGGTTTGCATCATATATTTGAACTTCAATAATCATGATGGGACTTTAAGTTGGGTGTTAAAGTCACCGTATCTTCAGATGGGCATGCAACAAAGGGTCGCTATTTAGGATGAAAGGTACAATTGAAGGGTTCCAAGTTGGATTTAGGTCAAGCAAGGGCAAACATGGAGTGAATGTAACAAGGCATCATGACACACAAGCCTTGCCTATTTAATAATATAATAATATAAATAGATTTATATTAGATAAATATGCAAGTATGTATATGTGTGTTGTTTGTGTTTATTTTATTCAAAATGTTTTTGAGATAAATATGTGAATAATTAATTTGGTATGTAATTTTAAGTGAATTTGTTGTTGTTATTTGTGTTTGTTTTTTTGAATTGTTTAGTAAGATAAACTAGGGAACACAATATGGTAATATAAATGTGAAATATATAGGTTCATGGTATGTCCAATATATTTGTGTTACTCCCGAATGACATTGTTGTGTTGGTGCATTAGTCCAAATATAGTCTATTTGTGTATCATCAATGGTTGTGCTTTTAGTAAAAGTGAGTTTCAATTTGTATTTGTACATAAGGTTTTGAAATGTTGTTGATTGAGGTATTCTTTTTTTAACATGTTTATATTGAAATCTTCAATTAAAATAGTTAGATAATCTTTAAGCATATTTTTAAAAATGGTTTTCAAAATTGAATTAAAGTATATGATTTTCATTTGATAATGATATGTGCATTGCTTGTTGAATAGACATTTATTGTGCATTTAAAAATGTATTTCCTAATTTTTTGATTTGTTCGAATGTTTCATATTGTTCATGCTTACATTTGCTTAACATGGATTGCATTTCTTGTGTAATTGATTTGTTTATTTTTGTTAAATAAAAAGTGCAATAAGTTATAGCAAAATACCCATTGGCAAGCATTAGACAAACTTTATATTGTGAATCTTTATCTATCTATTTATCTAAAATTTCAATAAATAAATAAATAAATAAATATATATATATAAACGAGGGGGAGGGTTGTAAGATGGGTGGTTCTTAACTTTTGTGAATGTTTTGGTTTTAATTCTAAAAACACAATTAGAAAGGTTTCGATTTGAATTTTGATTCCACACACACCATAGTCCCTGATTGGATTCAGCAACAATTAATTGTTGAAATAATTAATTAAAATTTAAATCTTAACTTCAACACTTGGTTTTAATTTTGAAATTTTTGCTAGCTGATAGTTATTAAAAAACAATAAACACATTCTTTTTAAGTTTATGGGATAGTCTAGTTTTTACTATCTTAGTATTAAGTTCTTGAACTTTAAAGTTTGTGATTCAAACTTGATAGTCGAAATTGAAATTTTGCGAACTCTTAATTTTATAGAAATTTTGGTGCAAATAATAAATAAAATTTCAAAAATTTGACTTAAAAAAAATTTCATTTTATGCCAAAATTGTTGAGGTACTATGATAAATGGAATTGGAAATTGAGTTTTGGGCACTATTATTTCAAAAAAGATTTTTGCTTCAAGTTTTTGAATATTAAACCCAGTTCAGGTGTATATTAATCAAACCCTAAACTTGTCAAGTACGTAAAGACATTTGTTGGAGTGTGTATATTAATCAAAACCCTAAACCCTAAACCTCTCAAATACACAAAGACATTTGTAGGAGTGTTTCATTGTACATGGATGGGTGGGTGAAATAAGCCCATTGTTGATTTATAGGAGGGTATTCACTTCATCCAAGTGATAAATGGTTGAACAAAAAGGGTGAGAATAGTGCCAAATTTTATGAACAAGGGTGTTTACAAGGCATAGGTATATATATATATATATATATCTGTGTGTGTGTGTGTGTGTGTACCTATATATATGCCTTATGAGAATGGAGGCAAATCCTATATAATAATTGTCAATTACATTTATTCATGTGGGCCAAGTCTCAAGACTTTTTAAATTTCATTTGCTCCACAAACCAAGCTAATATGACAAAAAAATACTTAATACTTTATTTTGAAAAGTTATACCTATTGTAAGATTCTACCTAGTGAAATAGAACAAGACAACATGACCCCATGTATGTCATTAAGATATCCCCATCATTTTAGGGTTTCTTTTTGGGGGGGTCTTCATTTGTGGGGTCATGGCATCTTTGCTTTACAAGACTTCATTGGAATGAATGACTAAATTTTTTAGGGTTTAGATATTGTGTTGAGATTCATTATAGAGTATAATAGCTTAAGGGATTTTGGCCCCTACTAAGTAATAATAATAAAAGGTCTATTTTTAATATGAAGATTTTTGAAAGATGATATATTTTGGCTTGTGTTGAAACTTGAGATTAGTTATTATAGAGTTATAATAATACCTTGAAGGATTTTGGTTTGTTTTAGAGGATTTTGGTTTGTTTTAGAGGATTTTGTTTTTGGAAGATTATATTTTTGCATGGTGAAATATTTGAGTTTCTATAATTTTTAATGTAAATGGCAAGGCCAAAGTGTTGTGACACATCCCTTGTTTCAAATTTCAACTCAATCAAATGTTTAGAGCCTCATACAGTATCTCCATGTTTTGAAAAACTTTAAAGCCTTCTTGATGAAGTTTCTTTTGAACACTTGAATGTGTGTAGTGTTTTTTCAATCAATGTTAGCTTTTCAAACAGAACCTTTGGGTGCTTGATTCTTCTCAGTTGTAGACTTACAATTCTGGCTGGGTTCTTTCACAAAACAAAATCCATCCTTGGTGAATCCAATTCCACTCTTCGTTGCAACAAAAAATTACTAGAAGCAACACAGCATGTGCTCCACCATTCGAATGGATCTGCGATGTTCACTGCCAAAATCAACAACCCATCTGCAGATCCGGTTTCCTATGGAGATGGATCACTGAAGTAGGCGTTGGTTGATAATTTTGCAAAGATATCAACAGGAAGGAATTACCCATTAACAACCCATCTGCAGATCCGGTTTCCTATGGAGATGGATCACTGAAGTAGGCGTTGGTTGATAATTTTGCAAAGATATCAACAGGAAGGAATTTCCAATGGGTACGTATTGCTTTTGCTACCTTGTTTCAAAGCCAGGTGACTTGTTCATCAACAGCAATGGAGTTTTAGATTTTGTTTGGACGGAGTCAAGAGGGGAAGATTGTCCAGTGCAATCACTTTGTCAGATGTCAAAACTCCAACAAGTTTGTCAGTCATCAAAATCCCCATTGTTTGTGGAATAATACTGGCTGGGAATCATGACCTTCTCAATTCAGGATAGTCCCTGAACTGAGCGCCAAATTGCAGTGTTCAGGCCATATTTTTCAGTCTTTCAAATATTTAACTCATCTAAGCAAATGCACAGTGACATAGTTTTGTGCATTCACATGCATGTGACTGCAAAAGAAGTGAAAAATAGAACATGGGCAATGTGATATACCTAACTGTGCACGAATGGAAGGGCAATCAAAACTTCAACATTTAGTTGAATGAATAAAAGCTTATACTTGGTGTCAATTGAAATTGGCAAATTGCAGAATGACTCAAGAACTTGGCTTGGTGTCAATTGAAATTGGCAAATTGGAGAATGACTCAAGAACTTGGCTTGACAAAATATTGTAGCAACAATAGGCTCTGTCTCAAAGTGCTATTTTTCCAGTGTCAGAGTTGGAAAACATATTTATGAGATTGCAGAGAAGACCTCCACAACAACAACACTTTGAATCTAACCCACTCTTTCAGTTTTCAACCAAACTAACATGACAAGAATTGAGGGTGAGAATGACTTGTAAAACTGGAACAACACAAGTCTTTGCTTTGTTGCATCGAGAGGGTGTCTGAGGAGTTAGACATGTTTCCTAATTATATCCTATGGAGCTAAGAAGTATGCAATTTGTTTGCTCTTCTACCTGGAACCCTAAACCTCTTCATGTTTAGAAGACCCAAATCTGCATCTACACACTTTGTGAGCAAGGGGCTCATTGCTTTCTTGAATGCAGTATCGAACATTGCTTCAGAAAACAAGGAGGCACGATGCCTGGCTGCCTGGGTCATCTGCAGTCGCTCATTATCAGGCATCAATAACACACGCCTTATGGCAGCTGCATATTCTTGAGTGCTACTTGCCAAAAAGCCTGTGGGTTGCCCTGCTTCTTCCACTACTATATCTAGCTTTGGACCTGCTGAGTCATGAGCTGCAAAAGCCCCCCAAAGACAAAAAAGGAGAGCTCAGAGTGCTGCAGCAAGGGATGCACATATTTCAAGAAATAAGTGCCATATTATATTCTCACTAAAATACACTAGGTTAAAGAAAGAGAGATCTGTCTGGGAGAGTTAAAGACTAACCAATGACCACAGCTCCAGCAGCCATGTATTCCACGACACTGATGCCAAAGTGTTCATCAGTCATGGTGTGCAGGCCTGCAATGGCACCCCCCAACAGCTTCACAAGCTCCCTGCATGATGGGAAAATAACCAACTGTTTCTCAGGCATAAATCCGTGGGCCACCTTGAAGTTAATGCAAAAGACCATGAGAAAACACAATCTACATCTACACTTCATCGACACAAGAAGAAGACATAGCTGGTCATGCCTAACACTTTTCGCAAGAGTTAGGTTGGTGAACAAATAGCTACCTATAAGAGACATTGAGGCAAAACTCCACACGCTGCTGTAAGCCCAAAACATGGCACTTGTCTCTGAGAGCCTCTACTCGTTCCTCATCTTCCTGATGTCGGCAGCTACCAATGAACTTCAATTGTACTTCTGTGACCAAAGCTGGGGGAAGGTCATTCAAAGCCATGGCAAAGGCTTCAAGCTGCAACTCATGGGCCTGCAATAAAATCCAGTCAAACCAACTCCAAATTCAGAACTCATGCACACCGCAGATCTAGCTGAATATGCAGCTACCTTCACAGCATGTTGTCAGAAAAAGTGTTCAACTGGTTCAGTACCTGGACCTATGCATGATGCAGATTTCATTGCATTTCTGGAGGAGGAGGAAAGTGGGCCGACTCAAAAAGCTCTGATAAAACCTCAAGCATGCATAGACGCAGAAAAATACATGGGAAACAAGCTTCAATGGACTGAGACCACACAGGAGGAAACAAAAATCTGAACAAAGCCAGAAGAAGTGGATGTGGTCTGAGGGAAATGCAGCAGCAGATGAGTGCTTGCCAGAAGGGACAGGCTGAGAACCTTTTCAGGACGAAATTGAGCAACAGATACAATGTATAAAGGTGTTGTCGGCCGTTCCAGAGGAAGCGCCTGCTTGCCCACCCATACAGTTGCAATAGTCAGTGATTGCAGAAAAGTGCCCACAATTGTCATCACCCTAAACCCTAAAACCCATGATTCATAAGCAGGTTTTAGGGTTTACAACTTTCCCATGTGAGCCTGGTGTTCTGTCTGTGTGTCTGTCACAATCCCTTAGATCTCATGCCCCCCATACTCCCCAACATCTCAGAAAGGATCCAAAGATTCAAAGTCGAACAGAGGCAAATGCTGCAAATCACCTACTTTTGATCCACTTTTAACATAACCCAACAATGAGCTAGTAAAAGACCAGAACCGTGGGTAAGAAGAAGAGGAAGAAGCACATTACAGTCGAGCAATGATGAGGACGACGATGATGCTGCTGCTGCCACAGCATGTATGTACCTGAAGAGAGAGCGTGTCACAAGGAGGATAGACCAGGAAAGTGCGGTTTGGGATTCTCCAGATTCTGTTGATGTGAGCTTGTGTCCAAGAAGAGTTCACCATTGCTACATGAGCACATGCACCTGCCAGCCCATACATCCATGCCACCACTCTGTAATACAACACCTTTGCTGTGGTCAACCAGTAGCTGCACCCCACCACCCACATCCCCCTTTATGTAAGAATTTGCAACTCAAGTGTTTTTGGGGTAGACAACATACACAATATGACCAAGAAAGAAACCCTACAAATTTGCATCCAGACACATTTGAAGGAGCTTGGCTCAATGGGAGGAATACATTGAATCTCTCTCTTTCTCTCATCAACGACCCTAAACCCTAACCCTGAATTGAACTTGAACATGGACTTGCCTGCGAGTGACAGACAAATGGTTGTTGTAGAGGGGTGTGCGGCTGCGCACACGAGCGAGCATGTCAGAGCTGATGGTAGGGTAATGGGTGTAGCAAGCCACAAAGGAGCCTGCAATCCATGATGCCACAACATAGGTGAAGGCATAGCCACTGGTGTCAATAAACAGCAAGGGTTTCACTGCACTCAAAGCTTCCCATGCTAGCACCATGGATCCCAAGCTCTGTCCTATCAATGTCAGACGAGGATAAGTCCTGGCTTCCACCCATTTCCTCCTTTGCAATCTCACCACCTGCCACCCACCATACAAACACATACAAATCTTAGACTACAGATTTCTCCACTTCTACTACATCGTTACTCATGCATTTCTTCTTCTTCAGGTGCATCAGACTTTGTCTCTGATCTGATCTGATGTGCCCAAAACGTAAGAACATAATCCAACACTAGAAAAGGGAAGAGAAAAATGTGAGACGACAGGAGTGTAGACTCTGCTTACTCTGATCGGCTGTAAGAGCTTAACTCCAAAGCGATCCAAAGCTCTCAAAGCCAGAGACTCTGAAGTGGCAGGGTCGCCAGTATAGATGACAATGGGAAGATCGGTTGCCATCTCTTGGACAGCCCGGACTGCACACCATAGCACTCGCTCCCCTCCACCTCCATCATTGGTGAAGGGGTGGAAAAAGCCCACTACTCTCTCCTTCTTCCTGCTCACAAAGCGAAAGAGAGACTGCAGCAAAAGCAAGAACAGGAGCAGGGCAAGCAAGAGGATTGCAGCCAGGAGCAGCATGGTAAGATGCCAGAAGAAAGGCTTTTTTTACACTGCAATGCTAATGTTTTGTTCTATACATGGGTGAAGTTGCTGTTGTTGCTGGTGGTCTTTTCTTTGATCATCAGAAGCTCATCCAGCAAGAACACCCATCAGCAAGAAAAATTCAGCTGAGCAGAAACAGCTAACACTAATTTATTTTTCTATCTCACAACCCTTTTCCGGATCAAACTTTCAAGTGGTTCTTCAGGTGAAGAAATTGTTGTTGCTGGTGGTTTTTCCTTTGAACATCAGGAGATGATCCCAGAAGCTCATCAAGCAAGAATATCCATCAGCAAGAAGAATTCAGGTGAACGGAAACCGCTAACCCTAATATTATTTTTCTATCCTTGTAATTTGATTCACAACCTTTCTGGATCAAACCTTCAAGTGGTTCTTCACGTGAAGAAGTTATTGTTGGTAGTGGGTTTTTCTTTGATAATCAGGTAATGATCCCAGAAGCTCATCCAGCAATAATACCCGTCAGTAAGAAGAGTTCAGGTGAGCAGAAACTGCTAACCCTAATTGATTTTCTACCTCTACGGGAACAAGTAAGGAATGAGTACCCTCCAGAGAAGTCGTGTGATCGATGGGAATGGGTGGTAGAAGGAATGAAAACTACTGAACCTCCGGAATTGCAAACCAAAACATCTTGCAAAATGGGCTATAGATGATAATGGCTGTGATGGCTGGCAGGCAGGAACAGCTTTCTTTCCAGGCAGCACTCTCAAAGGGAATGCATGGCCTACTTGTTAGTGATGGAGATACTGAGGGAAATGGCAGCATCCAATCTCAAATCCTGCATTTTGCAAAGCTGCCATCAACACTTAGGCACAGGCAGGGCATCAAATCCTCTTCCCTTCCCCCCCATCTCTCTCTCTCCAAGTCTGGAAACTCTCACGGGTTTAGCGTTTTGTGGATCAAGTCTCTTGCTCCTTTGTGTCAAGACTCTGATGTGCTTTTTAAGGCAGAGACTGTCATTGTGTGCAAGGTTCTTTTTTTGGTAGGAGTTGCTTGCTCATTGGACATGGTGGAGCATTCCAGTTCTTGACTTGGTCTGCAACCTCCATGTTCATTGGTGTGTGCTGTGGCTAGTAAGCAGCTAGCAAGCTCTCACCTCTTGATACGAGATTGTGCACTTTTTATGAATACATCGTCTTAGGTCATGCGCACATGATTGTCTCATTTATGTATTGCACTCTGCAGCCAGCTTGTCTTGTATTTTATTTGGTTTGTTATCCTGTATGAGGAGTATGGAGTTCTGGGAAAACTCCTCAGAAATTGCATTGCTCATGCTGTGGAGATTTGGCTATGGTGAGAAGCTGGGTGAGTGAACAATGCAAGCCAAATGCACTATTGTGAAACTCATTAGAAATCATTGTGAACGATGTGAGATTCCAAATTTGGGGGCTGATGTGCACATTCATGTACATCCACCACATATGATATGTGTATGCCAAAGAAAAAAGTCTGAATTGTGTGCTTGATTCCTTTGCTGCCTACGTGTATTCATTGGGATCTTATGCACAGGAACCACAGGAAAACACATGGCAGAATGCAGTTTTGCTGTGCAGTTCCAAATGAGATCTGATTTCTTTTCTCATAGTCTGAGTTAAGGCTGAAAAGAAGTACTGTTACAGTTTTTGGTGGGTCAACAACCCTTGCTCAATTTGCAGTCTGAGGATGTCCATACTTGGCAGTGCATTGGAGTTTGACCCATGAAGAAGATAGCTACCTGGTGGTGATGCCAAGGAGAGCACATGGAGAATGACAGCTACTGGCCATTTGATGGTCAGTGGTCATTGTAATTGCAGAGGCATGGGTTTTGCAATGCTTGAGGCATTGCTCACTGGTATGAACTCCATTCTGTTTTCAGCAGCTCCACCTTTACCGTCTCTGGTATTTTTCATGAAAGAACATGATGACTTCTGAAAAAATTTGAGCTTGGAAGCAACTTCTTAATATGGGATCACTTGTGTTGGTTCTGGTCACAATAGTGAAGTGTTTCAACATATATATTCATGATGGAAGTTTTCTGCTTGAGTGAGGAAAGAGCTACTGAGATCTGCCAATGGGCTTGCTTGATTTCTCCCGCATATGTTGTTTTGGGTTGTTATATTGCAGCTCAAAGTTCCTAACAACTTTACAGTGCAGACAATCAAGGTTTAAATGTGCAAACAAAAAATGGGTTTGTGCAGGATGAGATTCTTGTGTGCCGAATTCTACTTACACTAAATTCTGAATTCTTTGTGCAGCTTGACTTTGCAAGTTCCATGGGCTTTGTCATATTATTACCAAAGAAGAAGGTCATGTGTCCATGCTCATAGTTGGCAATTTTGAGAAAGTTTGCTAACATGGCATTCATTTACTGGCTCTTGTCACAGGCTCAGGTATGCCCCCATAGTGTGGGTTTTCTTCTCAACCTCCTAAAAGAGTTAGGTTTAGGGTTTAGGGTTTAGGTGAAAATTGGGTAGGTAGGTAGGAACCCCCACTACCATACCTGCTCCCTAGCCTGGTCTATGCCACCTCCACTAGGTATGTAGCTGGATGGCTAGGTAGGTAGGTAGTTGGCCTGCTTAGAGCCCTGAAGCCAGGCTCAAGGTTAACTAATTTCTAGTCCATAGGGCACACTACATACCTCCTCCTTCCAAAATGGTTACCTTTGGTTGAACCTGAGTTATGTATATATAGTAGCCTAGTCATGTTTTTTCTTCTAGTTAACCCCTGATGCTGGATTAGCCATAAAAGTTTTTTTTTTTTTTTTTTTTTTTTTGTGACTTTTAAATGAATATAAGCTAAAATTTTCTTTATT
>Ga0116227_10006178_pt1 | contig 24513 bp, 33 predicted proteins | sample S1TSphgellanicum_FD_89693 | JGI IMG/M metagenome (GOLD analysis project Ga0116227, IMG submission 89693) | Host-associated microbial communities from peat moss isolated from Minnesota, USA - S1T2_Fb - Sphagnum magellanicum MG | ecosystem: Host-associated > Plants > Peat moss > Unclassified... | reverse complement strand
CATGTTACCAAGTTGCAGTTCAATGCATAAAAGACTTTGGTGACTACCGTGCATGGTCCTTGCAGATTTTGTCCCTTTATTTGCTTGTTATGCGAAGACAGCGGGGTTAGATTTGGAACAACTAGTAGTAAAATTACCTTGTCTGTGATCAAAAGTGTGACCCACTCGTGATTAAGACTAAGCCTGTATGGAGGGGTGAAAGGTCCAGTGTAGGCAATATGGCCTCCGGCAACAATCACATCTCCAATTATATTGGTAAGGTCAACTTCAATGCTTGCAATGTTGGCAATCCAACGTGTTCGTTCTCCTCCTAGTCCGCCAATCAGCTTCCCAGCTCGAATCAGCTTGTCCTCACAGTCTTTTGCTTGTTTGGCCAGTGTATCCTTCTTGAAGACGGCTTTATTCAGCTCAATCTCCAGCAATGCTAACTTTGCCTCAACCTGTAACCCAGTTGCGACAAACAAAAACTATGATTTGGACCAAAGTACTTTGATCTAGATCAATAAACAATTAATTAATTGAATAATTCCTGGGTATGATTAGCTAAAATTATGATCTTGAATTTACCCCCCAAAAAATAACAAAAAAAACAGATGGGTTGTACAAGATTTTTTGCTGGGAGTGAATTTTTCTATATATGTTGCTGATTCTGTGTTCAACAAGAAGAACCTCTTTGAGTTTTGCTCGAGCACCGTTTAGCTCGATCATGACCTCATCAAGTTGACCTTGTGCCTCAGCAAGCAGTGCACGCTTTGGTGCCACCTCCTTGCAAACCATATAATACGAGTGCATGGCTCTTGCCCACATGCATATGGATGTGCAAGCCTTTGACACTCTTGCTACCTTTTCACAATTTGTTATAGTCAAAGATCAAAAACCGCCCCACACACCACCCGTTAGTCTATAATTCTCAAAAGCTTCAAAAACTGACTCTTGTATGGATCATCTATATTGAATACGTGCACCAACTCCACCAAGAAATGATTTCCATTGTACCTGTTCAGGAGTGAATGCCTCCATTGCAATATACGGTTCAATCTTCTGAATGACTGACTCAGGAATATTTTCTTTGTCAAAGTTCAGTAACGAGTCAAGAAAGACGGTGGGATCTGTTAACATTTTTGTGCTTGCATCCCAGTAATCGGGTAGTTTCTTCCCCAACTGCACCTCATCATAAACCAGGATGCAAAAAAACCCATTTCAGAAAATCCAATCAATATATTTGTTAATGAGAAAATTAAGACCCATCAGACAATCATCTTTGTATGAAGGTATTTTTGTCACAGATGTAGACAAAGAGATTGCTTCTTAGTAGAGGACAGATTTTTTTACTATGTTTGTGTACCTTGTTAGGATCAGCAACCATCTTTGGTGGGATTTGGAACATGATGCAACATGCCTCCATAACCGTCTTCACTCCTTGTGGTGGATTTCGAAGTGATTTTACTTCAACAATGTCATTCCGTGTCAAATTCTTGAGCGATGAGAGAGCTGCATCTAGTGCAGGGAGCGCAAGATCCAGCTCTGCTTGTGCACTGTCTGCAATTCCCTTTGCCTTTGCTGCCATCTTGTTTGCCGACGCTTCTTGCATACCAACCTGTTAAGACATCCAAAACCCATGTACATATATTTCTGGGTTTTTTTTTTTTTTTTATTAAATTTGCATTGCACCCATTGCCTCTTTTGGCTACTAGAATCATAAAACCTTGTCAAGGATAACATCATCTTATGAAATTATCTTGGGGAAAAATACAAAGAAAGAAAGTCCCTTTGCTTCCCAATAAGAGAGAGAGAGGGAGAGAGAGATTTGGAAGCTCTTTGTAGCATACCTCTTGCTTTGTGACATCTGCATCAGCTTTGTCAACGGAAATAGTTTCCATCATGTTGTCAGCTTCCTTGGCAGTTGTGGCTAATATGGGCTGCAATGCCACCAACTCTAATTGCATGACTTCCACCTCACCTGCTGTTGTGAGCAATTTATCTAAACCAGCTGCCAACCTTCCCTTGAGTCCTTCCAGATCGGCCCGCTTCTCGGTCAGAAGCTTGATGAAGCACATGAGAAGCTCCAAGTAACTTGTCGGTGTCACATAGTTATACCGTCGTAGCTCCTCATAAAATTGGTTTGATTTCCTCTCCACCGATTGATGAATGTACACACAAACTTTCACAATTTTCGAAACCTGGACCAGTTTTGTTTGCAATCATAACAAACAAAACAAGATCCAGAATGAATGGGTATGTACCCACAAGGATCAAAGCAGAAAAATTTGCAGAGTTTAAATTTATCAAGTAGGTGGAAACTCATGTATAGATGGATGGAAAAACCATAAGATTAGTATTGGAATTTCTTTCTACCTCCTCAGGAGTCAGGAGGCCAGTTGCACTGAGGTAATTGCGGGCAACAGAGAACAAGGCTTCCTGTGGCCACTCACTGAACCAGTCAATAGTACAACAATTCACAAGAGAGGGGAACATACGTAGCCTTGTTCGGAAGGCATCACCAATGGGGCTCATACATATGACCAAGTGAAGGTTTGCTCGCACCCGGTTTATGAACTCGGTTTGCATTGCCAGTTTTGTGACTTGCTGACCTTTGCTTAGAAGAACCGGCCTCATTGCATTTGCAATTATGTCCTGATCCTCATTCTTCCACAAGTTGGGTACCTACATATCATTGCCAAGTGAAAGAAAAAACCCCACTCAAGATTGGGTGCATGCAAGCAACCACCTCTCATGAGCAGCAGATCAGAGGATTTGGTTTTCTCCTGACTACCAATAAAAGAAAATAAAAATCAATTTAAATTAAATCATTGTGCTGAAAAAAAACCATCAGATGGAAGCATGATAAACTAGACTTCATGAAATTTAGCTTGTTAGAGTTGAATGTGAAGTAGCCAACAAAACCCACCACAAATCCAAACTAGATTGAGTAACAAGAATATCAAAGGGGGGGAGGAAAAAAAATCAGCTGCCAGAAATGGGTCACTCGTACCTACCTCTCCTGAATTGAGAATGTTGTTGATATCCTCCAGGAAAGACTCATAGATGATTTGGGTGTCTGAAAACAGGAATACAGTCGCCTTGTCCTCAAGACCAGCTTTCATGAGCACCCGTTTCAAGTCATCTTTCCACTCGTTATTCCCATAGCCCTTTGCAATCTCAATCTGCATTTACATGAGCCAGCAAAAATCCCATTTTGTAAAACCAACCCAAATTGGGTGTGATTCAATGGAATGTATTGATGGTGATGATCAGGTGCTTGAAGCTTAGCAAGAGTTCACACCTGGAGAGAGTAAAAGCTACTGTTTTGTAAATTAAAAAAAACAAAAAAAGAGTTGTACAACCGACCTGAAAGAGCTCAAACTCTTCCATGAAAGTTGCTAGTTTGGTCAAGCTTTGTCGACCACTTCCACCAACTCCAAGCAAGAGAGCGTTTCCAAGGGGAAGCCCAATCACTCGACAGACACGGGATGTATGTTCAATGGCATCCAAAAACAACACCAATTTCATCGGCGCATTGCTTATGAGGTTGTATTCTTCTAAGTACTGCTCCACGACCACTTGCAGCTTTGTGATCTCCTCAACCTGATCAAATCAATTGATCAGCCACCCCCACAACAACAACAAGATGAATCTTCATGAACCGGATACTTGCTTAATAGAAAACATCTACAAACAATTATAGATCAAACCATCAAAGACAGGTTCAATATATCTACTCAAAAAGTAGAATGTCATGGATTTAGCAGTTGGCCAGGATGAAGAGACCTGTTCATAGATCCTCGGTTCTAAACCTGGAACCAAGAAATCACCAAAAATGAGACGCTCAGTTTTCGAGAAGAGGAAATCCCATGTCAAGTCAAAATGCTTCAACTGTTTGGTGATGTTTGCTTTGAACCATTCTTTGTCGTCTTTATTGATCAAACGATCCTGGCATATATAACAGAATTCTTTTTTTTCCAGAGATTCTATCAACCCAAAACTTTACTTCCTCTTCTTCCTCTAGAAGCATACCCATTCTTCAAACTTCATTGCAAACAAATTCAGTGCATGATAATCCCAATAACAATGGTGAGGATATTGGGTGGGTTATATATAAATTTAGTTAAAAGAAAAAAAGCTTGCAAGCTGATGATGAACCTGGAACACACGCATTGCTTCATGAACCCACAAGCTGACAATGACATTCTTGTCCTTGCAATGGCTGATATCCCCACGGAGCACTCCTTGAATGACTTTACTCAAGTCACGGAGATTAAAAGTGTAGTGCGATTTGGCAGGAGTAGGAAGAAGCTCCTGGCGGATGGTGTTATAGATATCAATGGTACATTTCACAATCTGGCTGCCACAGTTTTGCACCTCGGGAATGATGCCTTCCTTCAAAGTGGCATCCAGAATGGTGGTGAAGATGACAAACAAGCTGGCATCAGCCATCTCAGTGAAGGACATGAAGTTGAAGTGGCGAAGGAACCGCATTGTCACTGGATTCCGACCGCCTCCAGGAGGTCCCATACATCCAATGAACTGGATGTCAACAAGAGTACGAAATGCACATGGAGGGGTTCGATCATACCAACCCTTGTGATCCATCCATTGTCGGAGAATTTCAATTGGCGGCTGGGCAAAGTATTTCTCCCTCTGTGGCATGTTCACATCATCAACGAAGATGACATACTTCTTCAGTGATGGTGGTCCATACACTCCTTTCCTCCGCTTCTCTGTCTTGGAGTCAATCAAATCCTGATCAGGTAGGTACATACGTGGGTATGATCAGAAGACATGGGTGGTGGATCAAGGCACATGAGATCAATTGTGCAATTCTCTTGATATATTGTACAAGGATTTTGCAAGAGAGAAAAATCTCAAAGAGGATGATCAAAGAGGGGGAAAGAAAAAAGAAGAAAAAAACCAGATGCAAAGTGGGTGAGTGGGTGGGTGGGTGAGTACCTTACCTGAGTCTGGTTTGCACCAGTTCGTGCTGAGAAATTGATGAACATGGGAATAAACTGGTTGTCAAGGAAATTGAGCAGCTTGTCACGTACCACAAGTGTCTTTCCAGTGCCAGTTTCACCCACACACAAGATGTGCTTGTAAATCATAACAAGCGCATGGACTACATATTTGTAACCGACTGAGTCTGCAGTTGGGACAATCAGCTCTGCAAAAGGTTTCTTTCGGTCGCACACATATGATGGTATTGTGGACATCCAATCATCCCATTGCAGGTTCACATGATCGTATCGACACCCAAACAGACTGAAATCAGCTGGTGGAGGACTCTTCAGTGGAACTCCTGCTAGCACATCCTTCATCCATGTATCAAATTTCAATCGCCCGTCATTGTCGCAGCTTGCACCCACACTCCAAACAATTGAGAAGATAAAAAGGGGTTCAATCACCTGCAAAATTCTCCACACAGAAAATCCAGTCGAGCAGACTCCTCATCAAGATCTTTGCTTTTGTTTTGTCAAATTAAGTAAGAAAAATAATTGAGAATCATGTAATATACTCTAACTTGAGGCTATACCAGAAAGTCTTACCTGAGGCACACGCAGTTTTTCTTCATCACTCAGATCAGTAGCACCTTCAATTCGAAAGTAAGGAGCTAACAAAGCATCCATGACATTGAAGATGCTAAGAACCATGTTGTCTTCGGTGGTAGACACCGTTTGCTTCAATGCTCTTTTGACCATTCTCACAGCTGGTTCCGCAACCATCTGAAACAGATCCTGGATGATTGTCTCCCCAGCAGCTTTCAAAACTGGAGTCAGCTTCATAATGTACGAGTTCAACAGTGGTTCAAGGCCACGTGCATGGGGTTCCATATAGATCATCCCACATCTGCTCACCGTTGCTGGTGATGCCACTGCCAAATCCTCAACCTCAAACATCATTGTCATGGTATTCGACATCTGTATGATTTCTCCACTCACCAAGCACAGCTTCTTGTTGTCATCCAGAACTGTGTTCTACATTGATCAGAAGATCAGGAAGTGAACCATCTTAACAAACTTTCTTAAAACTGCTTTCTTTACTGAACAACAACACCACACCCACTTTCTATTTGCAAATTCTACCCAAAAAAAAGTACTGACAATTGTTCAAGCAACCACAAAATGTGTAAAAAACAAATTTAGCAATTGTTCAATCAACGACAAATTGCCTAAAAAAAAAACTGACAATTCTTCAAGCCACCAAAAAAAGGCTTGAAATTGAATGCGCAGCAGTTGACAACAAGATTACCAACACCCAAGTGGGAGAAAAGGTCTGTACCATGTTTTCTATCCAAATGGCATCTACAGGTCCATCAAACATGAGCCATTTCTTGCCGGTGCCGGGATCCTCGGCCAGCTCTCTCATGTAGCAAGCCAAGATCCCATCAGTCCACTCATGCGTGTTCTCATCAAAGTCTCCATATAATTGTCCCATTGAGATTGACTTTGGATTCAAGCATGCTATCCGCACCTGAGAAAGTATTCCAAGGAAGAAAGGCAAGCACCCACCACCCAGATCAATCATCAATTGTAGAAATTCAGCTGCAAGCAAAAAAGCTGCTTGGTTGCTCACAAACTGCCAGATGCAATCCTTCATCAATCTTCCCAAGTCTTGTCACACTGCATTGCTTCATCTGCTTGCAATATTTTCAGAACTGATCCATGTACAGAGTAAAAATGCTTGCCATGGAGAACCCCATCTCACACAAACAATTTGCTAACAATTGTTTGATCACATGCAAGATTTCAAATTTTTGTCAAAACACCCAAGTTACAAATTCCCTAATTTTGACAAAAGACAAAGACTTGGGTGAGCTTGGAAAGGGTTGGACAGAGCAGTACTAGTTATACAAATAAAGAAACTAACAATGCACCTTCTCATATGTCTTGGATCCATCAAGGTTCAATAGACTCATTGCTCCTGCAAGAGCACGATAGTTACATGTCTTGCCACCACCTGTGGGTCCTACAAGCATGAGCCCGTGTCTCACTAAGGTTGTCTCATACAACTGAATAATCTGCACCCCTCAAGAGTTACATGAACACACCCATGTAGATAGAAGAATCTCAAAGCTAGTACCACACTTCACCTTGAATCAGAAAAAATTAGTACCCGGCAGCAAGCAATTCATATATACACACAGAACATAAGAGAAAGGAAAAGCACCCCATGTTGAGGGGACCCAAAAAGAAGCAAACCCACATGTGCACAAAAAAACAATGTGGAAAAAAGGGGGAAGCAATAAGAATGGAATGGGCTTGACCTCACCTTGGCAGTGAAAGTTTCCACCGGTTGAGCAAACATGTCTTTGCAGCATTTGGCAATTGCACCAAGGAGATCGTCATAGACAATTTCAGGAGGCTCCACCCCAGGAAACAGATCGGTGATGATACCAGCAAATAGGGGTAAATCTTGACTAAGAAACTTGGGAACATTAATGTCTCGAAGTCCTCGAAGCAGCAACACGTCCTCATTTTCATCTGGGTACGCTCGCTTCAAGTTCCCTGCTGCCACAATTACACTCTTCACAGCTCGCATACCATAATCATAGTGATCCTACCCACCACCCAAAAAATAATAGTAAGAAGAAGAAGAAGAAGAAGAAATTGCCATGGATTTCATTATTGTCATGCACCCAAAGACACAACTTCAAACACCCACCAAACAAAACTCAATTTTTTAAAAGAAAAGAAAGGAATTTAACATTGGAAACACAAGAACACAAGATGCAATTTAGACACAGAACACACAATGCATTACAATGATGGCCCGTCCCTACTTTAGGTACCAGCACCTAGTACCTGCGAAGAAAGTTGCTCAGAACATAACTTGAATGTGGTAACCATCTTAGCGGCAAGAGGCTTAGCTCTACGGAATCCAAATGAGAACAAGCTAATTTCACCAATCAATGCATAATCGGGAACCATCATGGCACAAGGTCTGAACAATGCCTTCAGATTATCCGGAAGCTCTGAACGCCCTGCATAACTGTATATACATGAGCACCACTACCACCCATTCATGTGTTATTCAACTGATGACATTCTTCTTTGTGTAATTTTAAGATGCCGAAATTTTGCACATTCACATGAGCAGATTCAGCAGCAAATTTTATATACATACCCTAAACCCTAAACCCTATACGTACCCAGGATTCATAGTGATGTAAACAGAGCAAGAAGGGTCAAGAGAGATTTCGGTATCCTCAAAAATGAATCGCTTGAGCTTCTGTTGAATTGCAAGCTGAATAGTTAGAATTTGTTGTGCAATCACCGATAAGACTTCAAGATCAATTCGGTTGAATTCATCAAAGCAAGCCCATGCACCACTGCTCGCCAATCCTTTGAAGAACTTGCCCATGGCAAGGTAATCCAACCCATCAGAACAGTTGAACACCACACATTGTTTTGCCATTGCCTACAAATTAAACATCAAATACCAACATTAACCCCTCAAAAAAAAGAAAAAAAATCAGCACCCATGTACAAACAAACTACTCCTTGAAATTGGGCAGCTTCTTCAGGTGCACTCAGCCAGGTTTGGAATTTTTTTTCCAAGCTCAGTATGTACTGATCATCAGAGATATGCTCTAATGTACTAGTACAAACACAGTTCGATTTGTACCTTAGCTAAGTCTTTAGTTGTCTCGGTTTTGCCTGTGCCTGCAGGGCCAGCTGGAGCACCACCGAGATTAAGATGGAGAGCACCCATGAGAGTCATGTAGCAGCGATCAGTCAAGGGAGTAATCACAAGGCGAGGTGTGTTCCCTAAATACTCATAGCCATAACAAAGTGATGCCTGGACCATCTTCACCCAAATGCCCTCGTGCTCCCAGTAGTAACGCAACTGACTCACCCACTCAAAATCTGTAACCTGTCTTGTCTGATCCATCAGAAGAAGAAGAAGAAGAAGAATATTAGATCAAGACAAAATTGAATATTCAAACAAAAAATTGAGGAATAATAGTAGCAATTTGGTGCAACAAAATTGGTACCTTTTCATTGATCAACTGCATGACGACATCACGAGCATGCACGTCAATCACAATGAGAGCTCCAAGTGTGAGCCTGGCTAATGGTGTCAAAGGTTTACGAACAAGATCCGTAAGTCCATTCAGTTGTTCCACCTGCACAGTGTCAAAAAACTTTTGCATTGTGTTTGTATTGATGCCACGTTCGACGCCCTCAGTCCAATACACTGAGCTTCCTGCAAGTACCACCTGGCCTGGCCATTCTTGCACCCACTGTGTCCTTGGGTTGGTCTTGTACGCTCCAAGTGATAACCGAATCTGTGTTGGAAAAAATCCAAAGTACCCATCTTTAGTTCTCATATGATGATTATCAATCACGACAGCTCTCTCTTGTGATCTTTTTTGTCTTTTTAAAAAAAAAAAATTAACTTCTCATCTATTACAAAAGAAAACACTTTGTGGCAAGCTGATAAAAGAATGTGTGATCAATAAATTAGAGAGCTGAAATTTTCAGCTTCATGAATGTCAACAAACGTGATTGTAAACAACACTCTAGAGGAAAAAGAGAGAGAGATCATGAGCTTTGATGATCTCATACTTGCTGAAGAATACTTTCCCGCATCTTGATCTCAACTTGGCTCAACCAATTCTCCACATTTCCAATTGGGCTCATACCAGATGGAAATGGTACCTGCAGAAAAGGCAAAAAACAAAAAAAAACAAAACAAAAAACCCCAAAATAATTATTGTACAAGTAGGATTAGGAGAGAGAGAGAGAGAGAGCAGTTGCAAAGTCATTAGATTTTTCTTTGCCATATATCTTGATGTGGATTTGTGATGGGTCATTTGATTTTGTTTTGTACCTTCTCTCCCTCCACAGAGTTCATGGCAGTAATCTCCAAATCAGGCTTGAAATCAAGCAAATCAATAGCCTCAAAACACTTGCGTAAGTGAGGTTGAACAGCCAAAGGATTCTTTGCCTGTGACAAAATCTGAAGCAACTCATCATTGGAGAGGAAGAAGAAGCGACTGAATGCCAATCTCTTTGTCTCCAAATAGTCTGCCAAACCTTTTTGCACAAGATCAAGCAACTGGCACCCCACCCAAAAACAAAAACCAAGCAACATGTTGGGTTAGTTTGCTTATCAATCAGCACTGACCAGATTGCTGTTGTATATGCATACTCATGTCAAGTTTATCCACTTCTTTTTTTCTGTAAATTCCAGGAGTTCAAAAACTAAATTCAGGGATGACAGGCGATAAAAGGAAATTGAGAGATTGTTGCAGCGAGAGAGATCAGAGGTTGATGATGATGGATGATAAGCAGTAGACACACCCTGTTAGACTCCCTGAACTGTTCCAGCAATTTTCGGCTGCCACACATGGTGAGGATCAAAGGGGTGTTGGAAGCTTGAGCCAATGCTTTCCGCCAAATCATATCAACAGTGTCAAACCGTTTGCTCTCCACAGGGAGCTGAGTCTTGATGTCGTCACTGTTGAAGATGGGTTCCAAGTACATCCATTGGCGTTGCACCTGAAGCCATTCATCAATGATCTCGGAAGCTAAAATCAGTGAAGTCTCCCACTTGCTAATCGCCTCTTCAAATGGCTTCTTGAATGGTGAGAAGCTCATGGACTGTGTAAGCACAATATGATCATCCAACTGCTGCAATGTTGATTCTTCAATCTTCATGATGTATGTTCCTGTTGCCTTGTAAGGTTGAATCTGTGAGCATCAACAAACAAAGCCATCAACAAAAAACCCATGTTTAGTGTTTAATTAGCAGGAAAAAAAAGGGAAAAAAAGATTATAATTTGATTCTGATCCCGGCCTGGGCAGATGATAATTCGACCATCATCAGGAAATTTAGTCTGTGAATTAAATTTTATTTATTTACCATGAGTTCAAGACTCTTCCACTCATCCTGCATCTTCTGCAACATGACCTCGATGCTATATTCCTTACTCGCGAGCTCCGACACTTCTTGAATTGCTTCCAGATGATGCAAGAGACCCATGTTTATTGCTGTCGTCAACGTGAATGCCTCAGTGGGATGCACGTCCATTTCTAAGGCTGTTGAAATCTGATCCCAGTGTCTATCCCTCATACCTGGTTGACGTAATGCAGCTATCAATGGCACATAGGGTCTGAACTCACCCACCTACAATAGATTCCACAATTTTCTCACAACTCAAAGTTCACATAAAACTCTATTCAGAAAATCTCTGCACAAAATTCTTGTTGTAATTACCAAAGGTCCTCTTTTTCTTTTTCTTTCTTTTTTTTTCACAGCAAAAAATTGCACCTTCCTGATTCAGCATCATCAGGAATGCACCTGATTTGGTTCATGATTCTTTTCAATCTGATCATGCATTCAATGGAGTTTTTCTAACATGCAGGAATTTTTGTTTCCTGTGTGCAATTGGGGTTGGTTGGTCATGCTCTAGAAGTGTTACCTGTTGACGTATAGTCTCACAAGAATTGGCCTGTGATGCAAGCTCCCGCTTGTTAAACTCACGTTGGTATTTGAACAAGCCTTTCCACCAGCCAGTGACATTGCGTTCAACATCATCAGGGACAAGCTGCTCAAATGGGTCATTCATCCAGCTCGCATTATCCCGTTTCCAATCGGCAGCTGAACTCCACAAGTAAAAGAAAGGCTCAAACTGTTCAATCACCTTGGCTAGGGAGCCGTAATCAGTGGGTGTCACACCAAAAAGCAGCTCCCGGGAATTGAAGAGGCGAGTGAGCTCTTGTGCCTTTCTTAACCTCTTATCAACTTCATGAGCATCCAAAGCAATCCTCTCAACCTGCAAAAAACAGTTTTTTGCCAGGAAAAAACAACAAAAAAACAAACAGATATTTAGATCACAATATACACACATATATATGTATCTGTGTGTGGATACAAACCCAGGATTTGGATCACAGAAAAAGAAAAAAACATTCCTGGCAGCAGGCAAGCACCATTGATCTGCATAAAGAAAGTCCTGATTTTTTCAGTTCCAATGTTTAGTACAATGTCATGTGGTTTGGCGAGATCTGGTGAGAGTGAGAAATTTTTATGACAAGTTTAGTGTACCTGTGCAAGATCAGTATGTTGTACAAAGTTAGAGACAACAGTATCCAAGCTCTCCATTGTGTTGGCAAAGAGGGCTTGTTCGCCTTCCATTTCCTTTTGGTACCGCTCATTATCAGCCGCCAAGATCTTGAGTGTCTTGTCCATTTGCTTGTCAATCTTTGCAGGCCAGGTGAGGAGAGTCCACTTTTGTGTGAAGTCGTTATCAGTGAGTGGAAACTGCAACTCGTCCAATGCAATGTAGTACACCTGCACAGCATTGGACCAAGCACACCCAAAATCACCACCCACCCAAAAACCTCAAAATCCTCCCCATCATTAATTTCTTGTGCATCTTCAACATCCAGAAAATAAATAATTTATTTTAAAAAAACCCATTCTAACAAAGTACCCAAAAACCCGAATTTCCTTTACCCATTTATTATGTAAGTTCAATATTAGGAGAAAGAAAAAGAAAATAGAAAATAGAAAAAAACCCCAGTATGAGAATGCATCAAACTTTAAACATGCACCCATGACTTCAGTTCATGATTCAGTGCAAGGAAAGAAACAAACACAGCTTGGTGGTATAGATGTATATTATACCTCGGTTTGATCAACTTCGCCCTTGAGTTCATTGATTTTCATGGGTAATGTTAACATATAGTCTTTCATGGCTTGTACTTCTTCCGGGTTTTGTGTTTTGGTTTTGAGTTGCTTCTCAAACTCCTCAAACTTTCTGCCTATTTCCATGCCCTGATCCTTGGGTATAGTTGAAATCAAATTTAAAACTGCAGTACAGTGGAGTTCACAAAAAGCTTAGGAAAAAGGGTGTCCAGATGTCTATCACCTCTTGTTATAAATTATAACATGTGAACTTTGAAGATCTGGATGATCATCAGTCAAGACCAAAGATTTCATTTTTCCAAGTTCATCACAAAGAGCTATCATCATGATCATCTTAACAGGTTTTTTCCTTTCTCTCTCTCATCATCATCAGCATCAGCAGCAGCAGCAGAAGCAGGAGCATCCTAAACCCTATAAACCCTGGCAACATGTTTTTTCAGAAGTTACACCTGACATGTGTACCTATATCTGTCAGCTGCTGTTTTTTGTTCATTAGCTGAGTGCGGATCTTCTTGCAGTTTACAAAGAAGCAGCCAAATTGAATCGTGTTTGGAATACTGCACATGATTTATTTTCCAGAAACAGTACCACTTTGTAAGTACTTCAATATAATCCTTATTGCAAAGTCAAGTTTCCCTCTCATATTGGATCTCCAACATTCAGGTGATGATTCACAACAAATCCATTCTTTTTAAGTCCTTGAAATTGTTCATTTGCGAACCAAACCCAAAAAAAGAAAAGAAATAAAGAATATATATATGACTCTAGAACATGGCTTGTTCTACTTCCTTCCAGCCAAGTATGAATCAAACCCAACAATTTTTTTTCCTGAAAATTTTTAAGAGCTTTTTTCCCTTTCATGGTCTGAGATATTAATTAATTAAGCTCTTATACAAAATCTTTTTTTAATTACCTTCTGTCCAGCTTATCTGAATCTTGGCGGTGACGCGTGATCTCTGCTAGCAGGTCCTTCAGATATGCTTTTTTCTGTTGCCAAAACTGCTTGTATGCTTTTATGTCCAATTTCAGAAATTCCTCAAATTGTGTATACTGGTCAAGGTAGAGTTGTGCTGCTGTGATTGCTTTCCGTATAGCTACCTGATTCATCCCAACAACCCGTAATATCCATCTATTCATCATCATCATGTGATTAGCAGTAATATAAAACAACCCAATTCACCGATTTACACAAATCTTTCATATTTAGATATAAAACTAGTCATGAACCAATGAGATGATCTCACAAGGCACCAGTGCATCTCCCAGGTTTGTGCATTGAAGATGAGAAGAAGCGACACATGAGCTTAATCCAGTTTGGAATTATTAGAAGTTGATCGAGAACCCTAGCTATAATTACCTGTATGCGAGATTTGAGGGAGACGATCAATGGTTCTTGAAGCTGAATAGCTCCAATGTTCGGAAGCCTGCTCCACTTCAACTTCTCCATTACAAACGCCTCCACTTGCGGTATTGTTTGGAGGGCGGTAATGGCGTTGTCAATGGCTTTGGTGGTCACATCCTCAAACTTCTTTATAACCACATTGTAGTCGAAGATTCCACCTTCAACTGTCACTATTTCCAGTGCAAAAAGAGGTGGCTTCTTGATCATCTGCACATGTTAGGTGCACATGATTTTCTCAAGAAGAACATTAAACCCGCACTAAAACCTCCAACTCTTTGAACCATACTTCCTCATTACAGTTCTGGGCTTTGATCCATTTCACTCAATGATAATGACAATTCACTTGTACCCATGACCTTGGAGCTCAGCTATAGTGCACATACTGATGCGAAAAGATTTGTGGGCCATTCGGAGATGACTTCGTTCGTGGATACGACCTCCACACGTACAGAGCCAGTATGTCTTTCGATGAAATTGGTGTATTTACGCAGCATAGCTTCAGTGAGAAAGCGTAATGCGTCTTCCATCATATAGCGTACCATCGACAGGAATCTCTTCATCTTGCTGCCTTGGTATGCATCCAAACTTGTTTCCTTCAGATTGAACCACCCTTTCCCTGCATCTTTGAAGGATGACTTGATGATGTTCTTCAGCAACATTGTCCAGCTGCAGTAGTGCAATCCATCCATCAAAAGTACACAAAGAAATTTTTTAATCCATATGTACTCTTAGAAAAATACATACAAAATTGTCTATGACCCAATTTTTCCTACTTGTACCCAAATCACTCACCTTTGAAAAACTCTACTAAACATGATGTGTCCTGCTCTAGGTTTCAGACATCACTTGTCTATTGCACATCAAAATGAGATCAAAAGGCACAAGTAGTAGTTTATATATATATATACCTTTCTTTAAGATGGCCTGCAGCTTGCTCGGAAGCTTGAGTTTGCAATTGCTCAAATTCGTCCATTCGCAAACTCTTTGTGTAGTGAGTTTGCAAGAGAGTTAACTTGAGGATTTTGTCACACTCTGCTCTCAGCTTGCAGCTGGCAATGATCACTTCTGGCCTTGTAAGACATGAAGTGAAATAGAATTCGCTCGATTTCTCTTCATAATCATATTGAGGGACTGGTACCGTAGCAAACCTGTGCAACCAAAGAAAAAACAAAAAAAAAAGGCCCAAAATTAGTAATTGGCTTGCATCTAAATCAACATTCAAGAAGCTTAATTAACAGCAGATTAAAAAATTGTGTTCATGTTTTTGTCTCAGTGTCTATTTTACTTTCAAACTGTGCCATCAAAATAGAGAAAAGAAAGGCATAAGAAAGTAGTTAAGTACCATGGCACTTCATTGGGTTTTTTTTCCTTCCCCACAGGAAGAATGGGTTGGTCAATGACCACAGTAAACTCTTGTGCAGGTGTTGGTCTCTGTTGCAGGCTATCATCAAACACGAGCTTGTTCATAATGTTGGCATAATCCATGTCCGCTTCACTTAACAGCTCCGACATGTCCTCGTTTCTGTCTCTCATTGCTTTTGTGTTGGCAACTAGCATCTTGATTCGAGCTACCTGGTCAGGAGTGAGCACCGGAATATCATCCACTGGCATGCTCTCCACATAGAGGTGATATCTCTGCAACAACCCGAACAAGAAGGTTGGTGAACAACATCCGAAGATCTGCAGTGAAAGACATAATTATTTCTGATACATTCAAGCAGATCATGCAAAATGGAACATGAGGAGACCAGATTAAAAAGAAAATTTTGTGGTGTGTATGTACATACTAGCTTAAGTTCTGCCTCTGTACGAGCTTTATCAGCAGCAGTCACTCGTTCCACAAACCTGAAAGGATCTTCAGCGTTAAAATGCACCTGGATTCTGCACCCTTTAATTTGTCACATTCAATGCAAACTCAGTGTCAAGTATGGTTCAATCTCCTGAAAAAAAAGTTTCACTTGGACCATTATTTCTCTCAATTTTCATTCAATAAGTTGCTACTACATGTACACACGAAACCTGAACAGAGGGTCTCTAGATGAAATATGTGTGCCCATCGATATTTGTCGCAAAGAAGAAAATGTGCTGATCAATCAGCAATGGATTAAAACACAAATCTTACAGGCACTCAGAACTTACCCAAATCAAAAACTACCCAATTGACACTATGAATTTCTCTTCCTACACAATCCTGCAGAAATTGTGCAGGCTACCTCTGCCACTGTCTCAGTTCACAACACAATCCACACCCTCTGGTTAAGGAAATGTAAAAGAGTATTGCCTTGGTAGCCAAGTAGTTTGTCCAGAGTCATTCCACTGCACCAAATATGTGTTGCTGTCTTCCATGTAATCGAGAACTATAACTGGCTTCCATTCGGTTGTGCCATCAAATTTTATGAACGCTGCTTCTGCTGGAACAGCAGTGACTCTGTCAACCCTGCGACATGTGTACACAGAAACCCACAAGGAGTCGCAGTGGTGTGGTGCAGTGTGGTGTTAATAAAAAAGAAAACTCCTCAACCCAATTTCTAAACAACAATTTCAAAACATTGGGTGATGGAAGAATTAGTGTTGTACCACTGGGAAGGAGCACGGGTCTCAAAATCATCATTGTCAAACATGGAAAGCGGGAGCTTTCCTTTCTCTGCATTCATGATCAATAGTTTGGGGTCCAAGCCTTTGGCAGTGAATAGATCTGTAACAGTCTGCAGTGCATAGTACCTCTTTAATCTGTACATGTTGAGATTGTGATCAAGAGCAACAAAAAACCACCCACCACCATTTTGTGTTTCAGGACAAATTATTAACTCAGATCAGGCCCAGAAGTAGTAAGTACTGGAAACCATAATTCATGTGTACAATTTGCATTTTTATTTTTGTGTATTTTTTCCATTCAAATCAAACAAATTATAGATAGCATCATCATTAGGACGCATGAAGATGTCCAAAACAAGTGTTCCAGAGACATGAGTTCAGTTTCTCCTTTCGCTCATGTGTTATATACACAGTAAAGCTCAACAACTATGCACTGAAAAAGAAAAGTCTAGGGTTCAAAGAAAAAATTGGTGAAATGCATTGAACCTTTCAATGGCAACCCGACGAGGGATCTCGCCAACTTTTGTGACATATGGGACCATTACAGTTGGATCTAGAACCGAGTCAACATCTAGTGAAGCCTGCAATAGATCATGTTAAAACCAGGATACAAAACACATTTCAGTCAGACTCTGAATTTTTCAATGCAGATTATCATCATAATCATTCACAAGCATTTTCAAAACACCTAAATCTGCTTGTCCCTGCTTGCTTGTTACAGATATAAATCCAGATTGCAGTCACAAAGCATAATTTACCTCTGAACTAGATCCTTGTTTTGGGCCTCCCATAGCATCCATCTTGAAGCTTCCTCCTCCAGGAATCGGCAACGCCACAATATCAACAACTGCTTTCCCTAATTCAGCAGAAAATGCACCACAAAAACCATGTTACTACTATATGTACAAGATACCTCTGTGCATTTGAGCACAGCAAAAATCCTCAACTGATGATGATCCCTCTAAACCTAATTGCTCAGAATTGACAGTAAGTTCAACAGATGACAATATATATATAGTTCAGCGATGGGATCTTCTTACCATGAACCCGGGGTTGGGGTGGATGTTCTGATGACATATTGAGCAAAATCTTGATATTAACAACTTGAGAGCTTCTTTCAAAAGGAAAGGACTTTTGCTATAATATTGTACAACAGTTTGATGACTGCATTGTGTCAGGCATTGACCCCATCCACCACAATGAGATAAACATCCAGGTCTTCCTTTTCAACATCTTTGGAGCATCTGAATTAAGGGAGTAATTCTCATATGATGATGATGATGATATTCAGACTCTAGACACAACTCTTGTCAGAGAGAGAATTTCCCCCATACAACCAAATCTGGCACAAGAAGAAGAAGCAGAAGAAGATTGTTGCAAATGGCACTAGACTTCATGTGGGGACAAAGATCTCATGACAATTGAGTAATTGGCATATTGAGAACCACAACCAAGTCAATAGAATCCGAAACCCCAAAAACTGCCATCATGAATCTCCAGATCAAACCTCCATGGTAGGTTTCCAGTCTCAAATTCCATACCCTAACTTCGGGGACCACTTTCAATCTCTGTTATACCTTATCAGTCCAGAAGCAATTTTCTGACACCATATTCCAAAAAAAAACACGATAAAACTCATCAAACCCCCTTCCGACCCAAAAGAAAAAATGGCAGCATGAAGCTAGATGATGGGTGGCAAGTGATGCTGCTGTCTGAGTGCTGTTCTGATATCATGCAGATTCTGTCATCAATGGAACAACAAAATCCCTAAATTTGGAGAATTGAAGCAGCAATGTGATAAGAGATCTGTTGCACAATGTGCATAATAACTCCAAACTTATAAATTGATAATCGCAGCAGCAGCAGCAGCAGCAGCAGCTCAGCTCAAGAAGAATGCTAAAAACCAAAAAACACCCAATTTCCCAAACCCACAAAAACACAACATGGACAACCACTGGACTTAGAAAAGCATGAATTCAAAAGCTGCTGCAGCTTTTGTTGTTGTTGGTGGTGTGGGGGAAAGAAGAAGAAGAAAAAGAAGAAGGGGGGGTAAAGATTGTAACACAAGTATAATAGATGATTCTATAGAAACTTGAGAGACCAGAAAAAACAGAAACAAAAAAGAAGAGAGTAGGTATAAGACAGAAGACCTAAAGCAAGATACAAGGAGCTGCAATTTTGCAGCACCCGGGTATGAAGAGGAGCCAAGCTCCAATGCGTTGATAAGAAGAAGAGACTGTGAAATGGGTTCCGCTGAATCCTTTAGCAAATGGATTCTGCAGTCTTTCCGCCACTGAATTGCTGGAAAACAAACAGACCCAATTGCGATCGTGGTTGTAGCCCGGCGGTTACTCTCTCTCTCTCTCTCCTTCTCTCTCTGTGTCTAGCGGCTCGCCACCTTTCTAAGAACACGATGCATGACAGATTCCACCGCCAGAACCCCCCCCTCCCCCCCCCACTCCAGAATTCCAATCCAGAATTCCCTACCTCCAGGATTCCAATCTAGAATTTCCCACCTCCAGGATTCCACTCCAGAATTCATAAAATGTATTTAAGACCACAGAGCGCAACTACTTAGCATAAATGAAATTAAAAATTCGAAAAAAAGTGATTTTGGAGGTTTTCAATTGCCAAAAGTGCACGAAAAGATTAGGAAAATTTGCCAAATTTCTATACTGTGTTTTCAGTTTGTAGCCAAAATATATGAATGATAATTAAAGATTTATAGTTCATGTTTGGCTTATAGCTCAATGGGGTTAAATCTTCCTATGGGTGTTTGCCAATTTTTCTACACCTTCCTATGAATGATAGCCACTTTGATTACAAACAAAAATTCCTAAAAAAAACAATGGATTGAAATTGCCTTCCTACCAAGGATCCTTAGAAAGATATAGCAAGAATTTCCTTTGGCTTTGCCTTATGAAAGAACCTTCAGAAGGAATGGCTACTAGATAGTTTTAGTCTTTCACCCCTTTAGCCAAGACTAACAAATGACTTGTATTGAAGTTTTAATTTCTCCTTGAGGTTTTTCTTAACGGATGATTTGCATGTCAATATCACTACAAACCTCCACTAGAGTTTATGTTGGCTTCGGCTTGCATCACTATACGAGCTTTAGATTAATGTTAGACAAAAATTACAAAGTTAGTGATAACTACATTATGGAATCAAGGCATCAAAAAATTGGGATGGTGTTCACTGAAAGATGGAATCAAAGGAGGAAAAGCTTCCCCTCCCCAAAGCATTTTACAAGAATTTTTTTTTGACAATGGAAATCTAAAAAAAATGCTTTTCAAAAATTTCGATGTCAAACTCCGAAAGCTTTATCAACAAAAAAAAAGGGGGTTTGCATACAAGTATATATGCACATTGATCACAACAAAGGAATGCTTAAATACATCAATACAACAAACATTGAAAATACATATCTAGTGTAGCAGTGTTGGTTCTACTTATAACTTAGTGATAGAATGAACCTTAAGGATTTTGACTGATCAACATTTTTTAGATTTCTTCTTTTTGTGGACTATCACAGCCTTCCATTGGGTACCCTAACAATAAACACATTTTGCATCTAGTATTCCCATAATCCCAATATAGATGTTGGTTTGGAGGTGGTGAAGGTATGAACAAGTAGTGTGTACAATGGTTTCTTCAGATTTTCCCAGGAACTTCCCACTACAAAGAACTTATTCGAAACTCCCAAACATTCAAGTACTATTGATCTTTCCCATGTCCCCACAATTATTTCAAACATGTTCAACTTGAATAAAAACCCCACTAAGGCCAGTCCAAATAACCTTCTTGAACCTTTCATCACTTTCGTCCTACAACCCTATTGACACATTAACTCCTAATGATATGCTCACCAACTTTTGTGCAACAAAAATCCTAAAGCAAACATGAACAACCTAGTTAAAATCACAAGCTTCAGGCATTCTTCCTGCAAGCTTCAACACCACAAAACGACATTAAGATGAATTTGAGTCAAAAAACCTAAATCCTTAGCTTTAGTCACCATCAAATATTTATCTCCTCCCCTCACCAAGCACATCCTTCCTCCATTCAACAATCCCGCCTCATCTTCATCACACAAAACAAATCCAGGAAGCAACGCCCCACCACTAACTTCTAATTTGGGCACCAACATTCTACGAAAAAGAACACACCAAATTCCATAACTGCAAACAATAAAAACATAAAAAAATAACAAAGACATCAAGAAGCAAACGAGGTTCCTCTAAAGTTCATGATTGCCAACTATCCCTCTCTTGGTGTTTTTTACTAATACATCCATCAACACAAAAAGTCATTCATTAGGGCAATCTCACCTTACTTCATTTGGTTAGGGCTTAGTCATCCCAAAAATTTGGCCGACACAAATCTAAGTACAACTCCTTTGGGAAGTTCTGGGGTTTGAGTGGAAATAAAAAATGGGGAAATGCAATGACTTTCCAAGGATCCTAATGTCGTCAATGAAGAAGCTTACCTTGAAAGTTCTTTGTTGCACATTGTAATGAAAATAAGAAAAGAATGATGGTGTTTGTCAAAAGTTAACAAGTTGATAAAAAAAAATTTGGAAAAAAACATTAGCAAGAAAAAGCAAAAAAGTAATGGCTCTCAAGAAAACTCAATAACAAGCGAAAGGAAGCTTCAGCTAAAAGGTGCTTCTTTGACCTCCGGACCATAAAGTCTAACCATTCGATAATCATGATAGAAAAAATCTAATGGAAAGCACCAAAACTTGGGAACAAACACAAAAATGTTTCAATGGGAGGATTTTTCATGGACCTCAAATTCACGATATTTGACCACTTGATTTTGGAGATTGAAAAATCTAATGGCAAAACTTGGAGTTCAATAATGAAAGGAACATGGCTTCCTTTGCAAGCTTATGTTTGATTTTTGGAAATGATGATGAAAAAGCCAATAGATGGTTTGCATCCAATAATGGGTTTCAAAACTTGCAAACTTCAACAATGTTGATATTTGTGGTGGGGGTTATCACCATACCCTAACACAAACCCATTCATCTCTCATGACTTTCTAGTGATCCACTTGAAACATGATTCGAAAACTTGTTCTTGCTTCATTTTTGGGTTAAGGGAAACTTGTTGAAAAAAATGGCAATGATTTTTTGCTTGAAAGCATTCATGAAAATATTGTCATGGCAAAGTGATCCCATTTTGATACAAATGGATAGGCTTCGAATATAATTCTTGTTTTTTTTTATTATCATGCAAGAATAATATATGTGAAATCTAAAATTTCCCTTACACACATGGTACCAATTGATAGCTAGATTTTTCCAATGTGTTGGGACATGCTTGGTATCAATTTGTTAGTTCCCAACATGCTTGGTATCAATTTGTTAGTTTGCATATTCAATCCAATTACTAATATATTTTATTTTATTTTCTAATAACCATATGGTATGCACACAAAAAATCATATACCTACATTGGTTAAAATGGAAGACTTTGACATTCATAATCCCTAATGTGTCAAATTTGAAATTTTCACAAAGAACTCCCAATTAAGTTCTATTAAATTACAGATTGAACATAAAGTTCCCAATCCCCAAAGGAGTTTCCAAAACCTTCCTACCATGGGTTAAAAAAATCTTCCAAGTCAACCACTCCTTTTGTCAACCATTTAAAATTCAACTAGTGTTGTGTGGTTTTTTAAACACACCTAATTTTTTGCTAGTTTTTAAATCAAGTGAGAAGGAATATAACCTATAGTTCTAAGTTCATGAAACCTTTGGCTCCAACTTTGACCTTGAAATCATCAAAAAAGAAAAACCCATTTTCACCTCCAACCCAATGTTTCAATTTTTTTAACCTTCAATTCTGCCTTCAACTTGGGTCCAAACACTCGACAAGGTTCTTTGCCAAAAACTCAATGCATTTGTGATTTGAATACCCAAGGTTTTTTGTTTATAACCTAATGTTAGTGGAATTAAATACCTTCGGTTTTGTGATTGAAACCCAAAATGGAATTATAAAACCTTGTGTTTTTGTTGTGAGGACTAAGGTTTGTATTTTGAAGTTGCCGAATTCAAACTTCCATCACGATGATGCAAAAAGTTTGTTGCATTTTTTCTTTTTGAATGCGACTTCAAAACAACAAAAAAACACTACCATTTTTATTTTTGCTTTGACATTTTTACTCAAAATGGCTTGCACAAAAATGGACCAAAATGATTTTTCCCTTTTTTTTTTTTTTTTTTCATTCAACCTTTACTTTTTGCTTTCTATTTTAAGTGTCTCTTGTCCCATGTTTTTTCTCTTCTATTACAACTTGCAATTTATGTTTTTTATTTTTAGATTCCAAAAGTGATAAACTAAAGGTTATTATTGTTTATTGCAAGTCATTGTGTCATCTTAACCCAATGTTGTTTCATTACCAAAGTTTTTTGATTACTCTTAGTGACTTATCAATCTTGCCCTTCTTATTCCTAAATTTTTTGGCATGGGTTCTTCTGCTTTTGCAAACATTAGTGCTAATTATTTTAATGTTGTTTTGCATTTTTGTGTGCTTTGTAGGTTAAAGTAATAGTAGTAGCATTGTCAATATGGGAATGGAATAGGAAGGTTTGTCTAAAGCTAACATTGACAGCCTTCTAACGGAAAAAATGTCAATATGAAAAAAGGTGTTTTGCAATTGGGCTTGCAAATCAATTTTTGAGTTGCATAGGGCACTTGCAACTCATTATATTTATACTCCGTGAATGTTAACGAACAAGTTACATGAATTGCAAAATTGTAACTCATCATATATATAATGCAACTCATTGCAACTATGTCAAAACAACTCATTTCAACTACTATGCAACTCCATTATAATTGCACCCATGATGTCATGTTGATGTCATTAGTTATCATTCATATATTAAAATCTAACATGTGGCATTATGAAAATTTTAGGACATAAAAATTATTTTCTTTTTCAAATATTAATTTCCATTGTTGACTATGATTGTTAATAATTGTCTAAGATTGTGACATGTGGCACAATAATTTTTTTTTTGCCACATGGCATATCAATTATATTTTGATACTAATATTGATCAAGCACTCTTAATTATAATCAAGTTGTTATTGAATGTGAAATTTATCTATTGATTATACATGATGGTGTAATATAGAACTTGAAACACATTGAGAACATGTTGGCAACATCAAAATCCCTCAAACTCAAAATGCCCCTTCCCCCTCACCCATTGTGATTAAAAGGGTACAACTTTGGACAAAAGATATGAGATAAACCATTGTGATTAAAAGGGTACATCTTTGGACAAAAGATATGAGATAAAATGTTGTAGTTTTGAAGACATGTTTAAACAATTGAGTATAGATTGGAACACAATGGGAACTAGTTAGAAGGTTGGTGGGAACAACCAAATTGAATCAGCATTTCTTCCTTAGCCCCCACTCCCTCCCAAAAACAAAATTGAGCCTCTTGAGTGCATGCTACATCACCTCACCACCTAAATTTGTTGCCACCATTTTTGGCCTAGTTTTATGAACAGGTAGAATATTTATTGCCCCAAGCTAATGGACATGCATGTGTAGGTTTCAAGTGCACCCATCCAATTGATGGGTTGTTTTGAAGTCTACCCATCTACAGGTTGGGTTCCTTCTCAAAATATAAATGTTGGGTAACTGATTTAATCATGCCTTTATAATCATTTAATTTTTTTGAGGTGTCACTCGCCTTTTTGTGTCACAAGGTTTCATATCACTTTGAAATGTACAAAACAATTCATATGATTAATATAGTTAAATGATTTTTTTTTGATAAACATATAAATAATTAGCTTCAATTCCTTTAAATTTTATTAAAAAGATTCTTAAAAAATT
>Ga0116227_10006177_pt1 | contig 24514 bp, 25 predicted proteins | sample S1TSphgellanicum_FD_89693 | JGI IMG/M metagenome (GOLD analysis project Ga0116227, IMG submission 89693) | Host-associated microbial communities from peat moss isolated from Minnesota, USA - S1T2_Fb - Sphagnum magellanicum MG | ecosystem: Host-associated > Plants > Peat moss > Unclassified... | reverse complement strand
TTAGGTCTAATGAACAATGCACGAGTCTTGTGCTTGTTTTCAATCTATTAGAAAACACCGTGGAGGAATTTTTTCGATGGGTTTGATTTAAATGAAGGCATCAAGCCTTACATTATTGCAAATAAAGGGTACCTTTTACTACCATGGATGATGGTGCCACGCATATGAACAAGGGTTCATCATTATGTGTTAGTAGCATTATCAACACACAATTATCTTGTGTTAGAGTTGTTGTTGAAACAACTTTGGTATATGTAAGTGAATTGATGATCAAGTCTAATTTGCACATGCATTTCCTTCCAAATATGCCAAATATGGTCAGTTGTTACAAGTTGCACAACATGATTTGAAATGGAAAAGACATGGACATTAATGAGTTGATGCAATAATAAGATGCAAAGAATGCAATAAAAAATAGATGTGGTGTCCTACCTATAGGACATGGTTGTGATTAGATAATGAACTAGACATTGAAGCTGCATTACAAAGTGGGGAAGTTTTTGGGGTTAATGAATGTAATGTGATTCAACAATTGTCATGCCTATACATGGGCTCATACTTGATGACCAGTTGCAGGCATGCCCATCATGCCTTTTAGGGTTAATGTACAGTCTTAGGTGATTGTACACTATTAGGTACTTAGGGTTTTAATTTGTTTGTGGTTTTATAAAAGGCCAAGCCCTTTTTTTTTTTTTTTAGTTTTTCAAATTTTATTTTTTCAGGAGAGTTTCCTCCATAGTAAGATTAGATTTCTAGATGCTCATGGTGGCTATTGCATGACCACCGTCTACATACACTACATGTTCTTTCCTTCTTTGTAATTCAATTCTAATTTTTTTTTTACTCTTTGTTGCTTAATGTTGAAAGCGCCATATTTTTTTTGCTTTTAAGTTCTTGAGTTGTTGGTAGTGTTGTTGGTGGTGTTGGAGGGAACGCAAGTTGTTGCTATTGTCAGAGGGAGCTTATGTTGTTACATTTCTACCAACCAACAAAATTGAGATCCTAGAGAGGTTTTTTTCTCTTTCTCTTTCTTTATTTCTTTCTCTCCCTTTCTCACGCAGAGGCCTCCACCTCAAAGACTCGAAAAGCTAAGTGCAGTCTCAAATAAAAAAACAAAAAATTTCGTTATTGTTACCGAGCAACAATGCGTGCTACAGTGTTGTCGTAAGTTTATAATGCTTGCTGCAGTGTTGTCAAAAGCTTGTAACGGTTGTAGTGGTTGTTGTAGTGTTACGAGCTACATTTCTTGTAACGTTGTGAGTTGTAGTGTTGTGTTGCCATTGGCCATTGCTGTGGAGTTCACGGGCACTTTACAATGTTGTGGCTTTCGATGTTGCATCGTCAATTTCTGTCCGTCTAGGGGACATCCTGCGGTCCATCCGTCGCCATGTGTCCTATGGTCCTATGTCTTGTGTCATTTCATCCCTTCATTTCGTCTGATGTCCATCCGACCTTTGTTTGACCTTCACCCAACCTTTGTCCCGCTTTCGTTCGATGTCCATCCATCGTTAGTCATTCTTGTCAACACACCATTTTCTTCAAATTGTACGTTATGTTAAAAGTTTGTAGCTAGTGCTTTTTATTGTTATAAAATTTTTGGGGCATGGGACAACACCATGTCCTTAGATGATGAGAACAATACCGCTCAACCAGAACCTAGGTGTCAATTACAAAGTAACACACTATCCTTTGAATTGATTTCTTTAAGCTCACGATCTTCACGACTGTACCATCAAACATCTATAACACCATTATCATCTAGTATAATTCTTACCAATAATTCAGGTTCAGGTTACATTACATCAACGGTACATCAGAGTCCATTTAGAAGGGTTAATCAGTGGGGTACGCCTATTGCCGCACCTACTTTCACACCATCACCGTATATTCCGCTGCAAGCCGTGACCTCTACACCCATATACACCATGGAGGTTAGGAGTTCCTCTGGGAAAATTGAAAGGTTCAGCAGAAGACCAGGTACTATTTCTTTGAAGGAGTTCAAAGAAACTTTATCAACTATGGTCTTTGAATTGGAGCTCAAGTATGGCACTAATTACACTGAGGCATTCGCATTCAAATAACTGGCTCGTTATGTGCACTATGAAGCATTGGATGTCTACGAGCAACATTCTTCGAGGATTTTGGGCATCACCCAGATCCCCAATCCAACTTATGCCACAACCATCGCCATCACCTTTCAAGTTGCACTGTAAACTACCATTACACATCATGGGACTATGCTTAATAATTCAGATCCGGTACCTATTTCAATAAACCTTTCTCCTCAATAACTCATTGTTGTTACCACAAACAATCCTTCCACCATAAATGCACCAGCTTTTGCTAATCCAGTGGGAAAATTCTTTCAAGTTCTTGAGATGGAATTTTCGGTGAAAAGTTCTGAAAAAACTCTACAATTTGCAACCTTTTCTTGGCACAAGGATGAAACCCTCAAGATGTTCTATAAGAGATTTCTCAAGCTTAAAGAGGATATTTAGAACATCACAAACTTGGAAGCTACCCATTAGTATTTTCGTTCATTAGAAGGTACTCCGACACTCCATGCGTAGGTTTTGCAACAAATTTTTGCAGAATTTGGAGACTCGTTCACTTTGTTGGATATGTATAACATTTCTGAAAAGCTGGAACTAGTTCTGCACACTATGAGGTTAGTACTATGAGGCTTCCTTCACGTTCAAGGCCTTAGCCTCCACTAGCTATGCCAACCAGATCATCACATTCGTTTTTAAGGGCTAAAACAGTGCACTCGGTTCCACCCATCTTACCTTTTTGCAACTACTGTGGCAATCCTACCCACAAAACAAATGAATGCAACGTACATTCCTTCTGAGGATCTTTTTTGTGATTACTATGGGAAAGAGGGACATTAGGAAGTTGTTTGTTTTGCCAAATTCTTGAAACGAAAGTAGCTCTGATTACCATGATAAAATCTGCCAGCATTTTCCGCTACCCTTCAACCAAAAGCCAAGACATCTCAGCCTTCCACCCAAGCTTTCCTCGCCAAGGGTAATTCCTATAAGAATGTTAAGAAGAAGGAGCACAACGCTGAAAAGAGGGAGGTGCTTCAAGCCCATGCCATTCAAGTTCAATCTCTGCAAAATGAACTCGAATCATTAAGGGCCCAACTTGCTAATCTAAAAGGCAAATTTTCCAAACCAGCTAGTGATGCCCAAACTGTACATGGTTCAGGACCACGAGAGGGACCTTTTAGGTCGTTCTATGGCCTCCCACACGATGCCATGGTTGGGGAGTATGTTCTTTCCAATGCACACAATTTTAATCTCACACCAGAATTTACTACTTCTTTTTACCCTTCCTATGTCGTGGCATAAGAGGCTAGCATGGCACCCAAAGTTTCTGCCACTAGGCAAGTAATTCAGACTGATGGACTTGCATTTGATTCAAATCCTATTACCAGGGCTAGAGGAGCTCGAGCAGTCATGCCACAATTTTTTCATCCTTTCAACATGGAAGAAGAACGCACCTTGTTGGCGAAGGGGGAGGAGACTACTACACCACAAGTTGCTCGGGCATCAAATTCATGTGTCCCATGAGTACATGTACATCAAGAAAACACACAATTTTCCACTAATTAACTTATGGAGTGCCAACTTCAAATGCGTGAAATGGTTTAGAAGCTTATGAGTACATCGTTGTTTAGTTTTCAAGATTTGAAGCTAAGCACCAAGGACATAATTGTAGTATTAAAGGATACCATGAACACTACATTAGGTTTTTTACTAATCCTTAATCCACATGTTATAGGAGTCTAATCCAACACCTTGGAAAGACACTCATTTGGCTCACATGTTACAGATTGCGTTCGTAATCTGGTCATTAATTCTAAAATGGCTAAACTAGTGGGTTCTCCTACTTGTGATTCTACATTCACATATCAAAAGGGAACTAAAAACACTTCATTTATGGATTTGTTACTCAGCAAAGGCGTTGTGGATAACCATTTTCTTCACAAAATCTCTCACTCATTTTCGAAGGTGGTGCTTAATGAGAGAACTTCCATTGCCACCGGAGTTGCCACTGTTGGCAATACTAAGTGAGCAATCCAGGTGGGAGAACATACACCCAAAGTGGTATTTCTTAATACAGGTGCCCAACCAATCATTCTTGGAGTTCAATTCGCTAAGAAGATGGGCATGCTCGACTCCAAATTATGAGAATCTATGTGGCAAATTCGCACCGCTAATGGGAGCATACATAAGGTACTTGGGGAGAATTCGGATTTGATTGCACTTAACTTCAATAAAGGTACAGATTAGGAACTTTGCGTACAGGTTAGATGTTTAGTCACTAATGCCACCAGTTACGATGTGCTCATTGGGCAAGAGGCCTTGTTTCCACCAAGTTTCACAATTGGCAATTGGTTTGAGCATGCATACTACCAAGTGGATTAAAAGACTGATGGCCACCCCTTGAGTTACATGGGAACCATAGTCCTATGGTTCACCATTGTATGCTCAAGGAAACACACACTATTTCTTACCTCCAACAAGTTAGCCACGAATGGAAAAAAGGAGATGAGGAGGAAATAACTTATGTTCAAGCTATTGAAAGCTTGAAGGTGGTTCCTACTGACATTGAACATGGACCAAAGGCTTTACATAGGCAAAGTAGCCCACAAGCCCTTGGTCAAAGCTCTATCTAGTTTTGAGAGCATGGAGAGCCATGGCGAATCAATTAAGCTAGTATTTCGTCAACTAATCACCTGGACACCGCCTAAGGAAGGGATTACATTATTAGAGTTCTTTGGTGGTATTGGTATAGGTTTCGAAGCCCTCCTACAATCAGGGATGGTGGTTTGGAGGTAATTCTATGTAGAAATTGATCCTATTGCAAGGCAAATGGCGACATCGAGAATGATGGAGCTCACGACCAAATTTCCACAACAGTTTGCAACCACCGCATGGAAGGCCAGCTTCACTTTCTTGTCCTCTGACATACAACAAATTCAAAAGAAGCATATGGAATTACTTGGCCCCATCGACCTCATCATTTCAGGAAGTGTCAAGGATTTTCAACAGCTAGATTTGGAGAAGGTTTGAGTGACACAATATTCGGTCTTTTCACAGACATGGTATGATTAATCACCTAGGCTTAGTCCATTTCTCCTACACTTGGTTATGTAATTGAGAACACCCCTTTTCAGCTTGACCAAAAGGAGAAAGTATAGGAGCATTACACGCTGGTCAAGCATTACCTTGGAGAGCCACTCTTATTCGACGTGGCATAATGTGGTTTTTATGCGCACCAACTACGCAACTAGTGGACCAACCTTGCACCACTCTTAGTTTTGCAGTTGGCTTTGAGATACACCATTAGAGACCTTAACCTGTAGGTTTCTCACATATTGGATGATCAGAACTCCTACAAACTAGTTACAAGGTAAGATAAACCTCGGTTTCTTATGAACACAAAAGGAAAACCAAGAGGTGCTCGACCCACCTTTGTCTCCTTCTCAAGAGCACACGCCTTTGAGGGAGATGGACTAGGCTTGGTATATCATCATGCTTCAGCCACTTGGGATGAACCAAACCAAGAAGAAAGAGAAAGTGCTATGGGGTTCCAAACTGGCACTACTAGTCACACTAAGGTGACTAGATTGGAACGTAACGTTTTACTAGGGAGAGGCATGGACCTAAACTCCCTTACATGGTTGTTGGTAACCTGTGTACTCTTTCAAATGTACACAACACCAGCACTGATTTAATCAGCTTGTAGTTTTGGTAATACAACCATATGGCACCAAGTACATTTGCCCATTTTCAACATTCTACATTTCACTCTTAGTGTTGGGGGGAGGAGGTACCATATAATTTGATTCAAGTTGTTTCTGATACACCTGGAGGTACATCAGTTTTTGGAGAAACAATTACAACCTTCTATGAATATGCATAGTTGGATAATGGAGAACCCAATACACCAAGTGCTTCGAACACACTTTCCAATTCCATTCCATGTGTTTTTAACTACCCTTTCGTTATGGGGAATTGGCTCACCAAGAAGGAAAGAGACCAAGTCACATATTTGCTAATTAAGTATAAGAATGTGTTTGCATTCTCAATGAAAGACTTAGGTAGGTTTAAGACCATGTAGTTCTTTATAGACCTTATAGATGAGACACTCGTCTATCGAAAGAGGCATAGGTTAAACAAGCATGAGTGGGAACTTGTAAATGGAAGATGCAAAGAGCTCCATGAAGCTGGTCTCATTCAACCATCAAGTTCTGATTTCATAACCATTATAATAATGCCAGCAAAGAAGGATTTAGTTGGATTATGGACTGAAAAAATGATGTGTTAGGATTATAGGCCTTTGAACTTACTTACACCTTAGGACAAATGCCCCATGCCCATCCCTAAAGAACAATTTGATAGCATTGGAGACTCAAACATCTTCACAATTGTGGATATGAAGCAAGGTTTCAACTAGATTGTGTTTGGTGCAAAAGATTGAAAGGAAACGACATTCCATGGAAGCAACAAGTTGTGGGAATGGCTTGTGATGCCTTTTGGATTGAAGAATGCACTTGTCTTCTTTCAGCGAGTCATGGATTAGGTTTTCGAAGGGGTAGATTTCTTGAAATGCTACATAGATGATGTCCTAGTGCATAGCACGAGATTCCTGCAACACTTTGCTCACCTTGAGGAGTTATTCAAGAGGTTCCATGAAGTTAATATGAAGATCCATCCTAAAAAGTGTGAGTTTGTTGTCACCTTAGTAATCTACCTTGGACATAGAATTTTGCCAAATGGTATTATGGCTCATTGGGCCAAAGTAATAGCCATTTTGGAGATGCCCAATCCTACTGATGTTCACACTTTGAGGAGTTTCATCGGGCTATGTAATTACTACAAAATTTATGTCCAAGACTTCAGTACTATTGCTTATCCTCTCTATGCATTGTTAAAAAAAGATGTTGTTTGGACATGGAGTGATGAGGTTTAGGAAGCTTTCAACACACTCAAGGAAAAACTTTTAGAGTTCCCCATTTGGAGACGACCTGATTTCAGCACGGTATTCATTTTACACCTGACTGGAATGCTCTTAGTATTGGAACTATTTTTGGCCAACTTGATGAGGAAGGCAAGGAATATGTTATTGCCTATGCATCCCGAAGCAACAACAAGGCTGAGAGCAACTACTATTCATATGAGGGGGAGTGCCTTACTATTGTATGTGCCATCATACATATCAGACCTTATCTTTATGGCACCAATTTCATTTTGTATACTGACCACCAACCTATCAAGTGGTTGATGACCAACGATAAATTTACTAGTAAGTTAGCTCGTTGGGAACTTATACTTCAGAGTATGAGTTCAAGGTTATTCACCGACCTGGTATTACACATTAGAACATGGATACCATGTTGCGAAGATCCCTCACTACCTCTAAAGATTTCTCAAAAGCCATGCAAGACTTCGACCAAATTCCAGTAGTACATGTATCTAATGCATCTAGTTATCTTGCATTACTACAATGTAACCTGATTGAGCATCCCATTGTGGATATATGGGAGGACTTGGACACTTTGAGGTTTTTTTAGCATGGGGAATACCCTCCTCGAGTTATATCAAATTAGCAAGATCACATACAGTAGCGGTCCAAATGCTACTCATGGAGGGATAATCACCTCGTCCGATGCTTACCACAAGGCAACAGAATGGTTACTCCACCACATGAATGACCTATTATTATTCAGAAGGTACACTCGGAGCTTAAACACTTTGGAGTTAAATGTACTTATAGCCTTCTCACTCCTCAGTACCATTGGAAATGCATGTATGCTCAAGTTCGAAACGTCATTGCTAGGTGTGAACAATGTGATATAGTGAAAACTTCTTTCTCCTTGTGATAGTTCACACTTTTTCCACTCCCTATTCAGGCCATGTCCTATCGCTAATCATGTGATTTAGCTGGAGAATTACCATAGACCTCTAGGGGTAATGTCTACATCATGATTATGATTGAGCACTTTAAAAAGTGGGTTGAACTTATTGCGTTGCCGGACAAATCATCACACAACACTAACTAGGCTTTCTTACAACAAGTTCTAAGTAGGTTTGGAGCTTGTGTTAAGTGCCTTACTGATCAAGGATCATAATTTAGGGGAAAATTGCAAAACCTATTTGACCATGCTTTCATTGACCATTGTTGGACTTCAAGAGATCATCCCCAAGCTAATGGCCTTGCAGAGAGGATGGTTTAGACATGCAAGAAGGGACTTTAGAATATTTGCCTCACTAGGAACAAAAAGGATTGGGACTTGGCCCTCCCTTACATCGCCATGGGTTACGGGATGTCCAAACATGCCTGTCTCATTTTTTTCCTTTATTTCTATTTTTTGGGAGACATCCCGTTCCACCCTTTTCCATTGTTGTTTAAATGGACCAGTTTGTGGACTTGGACTCTCCATCCACTTGGGCCAGGGTCATTGCAAAGAGAGCTCTTCTATTCAAGAGGGTTATGCCCATGGCCATGGAGAACTTATCCATTGCACAACATCAAAACACCTTATGGTATGCACACACACGAGGTGGTAGTTATAAACCTAAGCTGAAACAATTTGATGTTGGTGATTTTGTGTATCTCCAACAGTAACCTAATGATACTTTAGACATTTTTTCTGATCGCACTATTTTAAGGATTAAGGCAATTAGCCTTTCGGTGTGTTGGAGTTGCAAGGAGTTAACAGACGCACAATTCGAGATCACTCCAAAAATTGTGCACCCTGCCACTTGCCGAATTTGGATCCTACCATCATCACATCAACTTGGATTCCTCCACTTGATTATCCATGTCATGTATGTCAAAGGATAGATGATGCTGATCAGATGTTGCTTTGCGATAATTGTAATGGTGGATACCATCTCTTCTACCTTAAGCCAGAACTCACTCAAGTTCTTGCCGGCATTTGGTACTATTCATCATGTTTTCCTGCAGCACCTTAATTTCTACTTAGACCATGCCACATTTTTCCCAGCTCAGGTCTGGGACGGGATACATGAAAATTTCATCTTAGCCTTCTCTTGTGCATTGTGTGCGTGTGTATATATATATATATATATATATATATATATATATATATACATGCATGCATATATTTTTGGTTGAATAGTTTCTACTTTTGATTAGTTTTAATCTTTTTGTTTAGTAGAGTTTACTATGGATTTACATCCTTACGACTCCATACATCACAACATTACACGTCATGATAACTGCCATGCCCATACATGAGCTCATACTTAATGGCCAATTACGAGCATGCCCATCATGCCTTTTAGGGTTAATGTGCGCTTTTAGGGTTAATGTACGATCTTAAGTGACTACACGTTATTAGGTACTTAGGGTTTTAATTTGTTGGCAGTTGTATAAAAGGCCAAGCCCTTCCTTTCTCTTTTTAGTTTTTCTAGAATTCCTTTGTCATGAAAGTTTCCTCGATAATAAGATTGGATTTCTAGATGCTCACGGCGGCTATTACACAACCACCATTTACATACACTACATGTTCTTTCCTTCTTTGCAATTCAATACACATGAAAATTTCATCTCAGCCTCCTCTTGTGCATTGTATATATATGTGCATGCATTTCTTTTTGGTTGAAAAGTTTCTACCTTTGATTGGTTTTAATCTTTTTGTTTAGTAGAGTTTACTATGGATTTACACCCTTATGACACTACACATCACGACACAATATCTAAATAATCATAGGCCACAAATTTGTAGATGTTGAATTGATGGAACTTGCAATTTCATTTTCAATCATTAAACTTTTAACATTGTAGTAATTGCCATCAAACTACCATTTTATGAATTACAATATGGATGGCATTTTGTGGAATACAATATGGAAAATTATAATTTAGAATTGAAATGCAATTTTGATGACATTGGGTCCATTCACAATTGGGGTACCAAAAAGGAATGTCTAATTGAAAAAGGATTACAAAGGACAACTTTGGATTTCTATTTATTTTACATTATTATAATTGTAATGGATTGTTGTATGCTAATAGATAAAATGATTTCTTCTTAAATTAATAAAAAATATTTAAAAATAATTTGAATACTATGTTAATGTCCTTTTGAGTCCTATAAACAAAAGGAATCAAATGTTTAAAGTACATTAATAAAAAAAGTAATCAAAAGGAAGGCATAAAATCATACAATTGATTTCAATTTTTTTGTACAACAAAAGCATGTCCCCTTCTATGAAAGTACATGTTCATTGGATTACCTTGATGAAAAATCAAATCATTTAAAATTTTCAAAGGTATGAAATTTTAAAGGAAAAAACTACAAGGCAAAAGACCCATTTAAAAAATCGTTTGATAAAAAAATTATGTTCAATGAGTTCAAAGTGTTTAACTTTAGATGTAGGTCACACGTGAAGAAAATAAACATGTCAAAAAACATGTTTGGTTGTCCATTGAAACCCATTTTGGGATTTTCTAGGATTTTTTACATTTTTGGCATTAAACTAAAATATTCATACACAATTATGTATGATTGTGAAAAATCACCATTAACACATGAATTATTTTATATTGGACTATTCAATTTTTCTCACTTAAATTTGTTTCATGTAAATGTTATTTGTAAAAAGTAGGTCTAAAAAGTCCTTAAGTTTTTTTTTCCATTTTTGGTACCCCAACCATGAATGGACCCCATTGTGTGTAGTGCAATCTAGGATTGAAATGTAATATGTAGTCTAACTTTCAATTGAAATTATTACAAATTGTGTGTTTTTGGAATTTGCATCACACCATGTTTTCATCTTGTATGTTTTATTCCTCATTTTCATCATTTGGGTCATCACTAGTTTAATCACCACCTATGTCATTTGACAATAAATCTATAACTAGATGCATGCGTGTTATCACACATAGTCATACTCAAATTTGAAAGCACATTCACCATCTTTTGGTTGACCTTGTGTATTTTCTTGTCACATGATTTGAGGTAGCGAAATTGTTTTTTAAAGGTACATGTTTTTGAACATTTGAATGACAATGTTCAATCTTGAACTAAACATTGTTGATTTTGCACATTACATTGATGATGACCTTGTTGTTCTTACTTATAGAATCAATTGTAGGAGCAAAATCATTGCTACATTTTTTCTTGATTATAATGCTTATGAATACAAGTGTTGTTTGAGATTTAAGATTGATGATAGGCAATTGGAATGATTCCATTTCTTGATCGAATAAGTTCATGTAAGTTGCTATTTTTGTGCTTGGACTTATAGCAACTTTGCTTGTAATTTTTATGTGTGGGCCATTAAAGGTTCTTATGCAATGACTATTAACTACTCTTATGTTTACAACTTTTGTTTCCCATTGTCAACATTTCTTGCACCTTGATTGTCAGTAACTCTAGTGCCATGACTACTTGGAATTGCATCTTGAAGATTTACCTAATTGTCCTATGAGTGCATGTAATCATTTTCATCATCTTTCTTTTGCCTTGATGGGGGATAGGTTTTTTATCCTTTAGCATTTACATCCTTGTTATGTAGAAGAACAATGATGATTTTTTCCCTTAGAAAGGATTCAATCAAGTCATAGTACTCTTTGTTGAATTAACAAGGCAAATGGAAACATTTATTCATTAAAATGACAAATCTCATAAAGAGGTATGATCATTTGTGCCTTTGTGATAATATGCAAGTTTTTTCAAATTTGAATTCAATGAATTCCACTTATCCTTGCACATGACATTGTTTATTGGAAACTTGTTTTTGGTTGTTTTAAAAAAGTTATTTGGCAATTCTTTCCAAGTATTACACAAGAGTAACCATGAACAATCTTTGATCAACAAATTGCATTTGATATTGTACTATACATGTTTGCAAGCAGTGAACACCAACACCTCACGATGATATTAATTAACGTGTTGTTGTCAAGGAATTGAACCTTGTTTTACTTATTTGCCACCATCACAACTTCATCCATGACTTATGGATGACTTGTTTCTAGAATTCATGTGTGAATTTGCAACTCCTTGTGCATTTACACTTGCATGTGGATGTGCATTTGCTTTTGTACTTGCACCTAAATTTGAAACCATCTTCAAAAAAAATTGTGTTATTTTTGTTTCAAAATGTTTTTTTGTGACACTATTCTTGTGGTAGAATGTCTTGTGGTATCCTATTTTAGTGTTTCCTTCCACAATGGGGTAGTAATATTTTTATTTCAAAACTTCCTTAGGCAATGAAGAAATAGAATTTCCCTTTGTGATTGAATGCTTCGATTCTTGTTTTGTAGTTTCCCTCTGCAATGGAGTGCAATTTTTTCTTTGAGCTATGGAGTTGTAACTAGTTTTATTATTTTGGTTTTGAACTTGCTAGTTTACCATCGTGAAAACATGTTGTAACATGTAAAAATCTACATTTTTGAATATATTTTATCAATTTTTGCTTCCACTATCAACAAATTATCACTTAATGGTAAGCGCATTGGTAACGTGCCATGTCATATATATATTATACACATCAATTGTCGACTTTAAAAATTTAAGCAACCACGAACAAGGTTATTAAAATGACAATTTATCAACGTTGATAACCGCAAGTGTGAACGTACTAAGAGTTGCCCAAATTTTTACTATGTTAATAACAACGACTTAGATTTTACTAAGTTATTAATAGTTGCCTATATTTAACTAGGTTACTAATAATTACCTAGATTTAACTAGTTTGTAAGAGTTGCCTAAATTTAACTAAATTACTAGTCACTTACCAGTCCCTTACACGTTTCGCGTCCTGATTTGACGAGTTATTTGGTTTGGTTTGTTAGTAAGCCACTAATTAGGTCTGAATTAGGTTCGGGAAGTGAGGTCTGGTTCCGAGGCTGTTGTTTGAAATCGTGTAGGCGTTGGGCACGAGAGCCCGCGTGCTTTGCTCTTTTGTTTTTTTGGTCGGTTTGTTTGTTTGTTTGTTTGTTTTCTGCGACTGTTTTGCTTTTCAAATGCGCTTGCACTTCTTCGATACATTGCAATTTCTCATCATTATCGCTTCGGCTGCTGCTGGTGCTGGGATCGGAATCACTTTCAACGGACTTCAAGTTCTTCTTCCCCTGTGCAAACCAAAATGTGAGTGAGAATTGAGCCATGATGACTCTAGCTGTTTGTAGTCTCAATATTTCAAAGTATTCTCAAACCTTTGCTTTGTTGTTGTTTCTTGCGGCATATAAGGCTCCTCAGAGCTTCATTTTCGTTTTTTTTTCCCCCTCCGTTTGTTTGTTTGTGTACTTTCTTCGAATTTGCAGGCTCTTGGAGTTTTTTCTTGTTTTAAGGTCTTGGAGAAAGTACATGGCTTGGCTATGCTGGGATGATATGCGTTAGAATCTCTCAGGATAGCGGAATCTGTTTGTTGATGTGTTGCTGTTGCGGTCGTTGACGTCCTCATTTTGTTCGTGAACTTGTGGAATGGCAGAAATCACGCTGCTGTTGCTGCAGCAGTAGGGATCGGAAGCATCACCTTTGGAAGACTTCAACTGTCTTGTTCCCCTGTATGTGCAAGCGAAAATGTGAGTGAGAATGAAGCCATGACTCTAGTTTTTTTGCACTTGTTTCAAGATTTCAAGAGCCTTGATTTGTATGTTGTTTCTTGCGGCATATGTCTGCTCCTCGGAGGTTGTTTCTTGGTGGAGTTTCTTTTTGTAATATTCTCGGAGAATGTACATGTTTTGGCTATGGTGAGATGCATTGGATATGGCTCTTAGGACAGCGGAATCTCTGTTTGTTGCTGATGCGGTCAAGGTGCTCTCGTGTTTTGTTTTAGCAATTGTGGAAAAGAAGCAGTTCTGTCCGTCCGGTTTTTCTAAACTTGGTGAGAATTTGAAGCGAGAGCAGACGATCTTAGTTTCTCCAGAGCATGATGATCGTCGTTGGAATGTAGCTCATATTATTGCAGACCATCCCCTCGCCTTCTCCAGGTCTTCTAAATGCGAAGCAAGCTGTCCCAGTCTCTTTCTTTCTGCATTTGTAATCCAAAGCCTGCTTTCTTGCAGTTTGTTTTTGGCACCGATCAGCTTCCATATCTCCACTAACCGAGCTCCCGTGAGATTTAAACCGCTTGCAATCATACCAGGAAGTTTGTTTTGTCGTTGCTGTGCGTTTGGTCTTGATATCAACACTCACCTCTCTTTCTTTGGAATTCGTTCGTTTCAGGATTGGGAATTACAAACACTGTGCTGCTTCTGCGTAAAGGCAAAAGTTTTTGTTGTTGAAACTGAAGAACTCACAATCCCACTCCACCCAAAAACGTTTCTCAAAGTATGGCGCAGCCTACTTTAACATCGCCGGCATCGACAATTTCAGGGTCTCAGGCACCAGGCGTTCCTCTGTCCCCTTCGCCCCAGCCAGCTGCGTTTCTTGGACAGTCTGTCATCCCTTTGGTCAACAAGCTTCAAGACATCTTTTCGCAGCTGGGAAGTGCCTCCACCGTCGACTTGCCACAGGTAGAGAACGGTCTTCTTCTCTTGACTTTTTCTTGAGAAGAGATTCCCAGCTTTCCTCCCTTCTGTCATATCTCCGAAGTCATCTCCATCGGGGTCCTTGTCTAAAGTCAAGGTTTTCTCTCTTTTTGAGCTCAACCCAGCAGAACAAAACAAGTGACTTCTTAGACTTGTTTTTAGAGGATCTGTTGAAGTTAGTTGCCTCCTCTTAGAGTCCATTGGAAATTCCCACAAGAATTCTTGAATGCCTCCTTTCAAGATTTTTACTATAACAATCTGGATTTTTACTATAGCAAGGTTGTGGCTGAGAGATCTTTGCAGGTTGCAGTGGTTGGAAGCCAAAGCAGTGGGAAATCAAGTGTTTTGGAGGCTCTAGTGGGTCGTGACTTCTTACCAAGAGGCTCAGATATATGCACAAGGCGACCTCTGGTGTTGCAGCTTGTGCAGACACTGAAGCGGTCTGAGGATCGCTCTGAGATTGTTGAATGGGGAGAGTTTCTACATATTCCTGGCCGCCGCTTCACAGATTTTGCAATGATTTGCAAAGAGATTCAGGTATGCTCTAGCATCTGAGGTTCATCTGCACAATCTAGACAGTGCAAGGGACAGTGAATCACCAATGATGACTCTCAGGAAGCATGCCTATTACATTATTAAAGTTCTTAGCTGAATTTGGAAGAGAAAGAACCAGGTTGCAATTGGTGCTGATGAGTTGTACATGTCATCATCATGGAAGGGGCTGATTGCAGTGGTTGTGGGAGAGTCCCATGCCTTCCCAAGGTTGTATGGGAATAATGGAACTTATTTATCCCTGCAGCAGATTATGGTTTTGTCATTTTATACTTGAATAAAGCTTTCTGGTGGGGTGGATGTAGGCAGAGACAGATCGAGAACTTGGGACAAACAAAGGGATATCTGAAAGGCAAATCCGCTTGAAGATTTTTTCTCCAAATGTGTTAAATATAACACTGGTGGACTTACCTGGCATCACAAAGGTGCCTGTTGGAGATCAACCCTCAGACATTGAAGCTCGTGTTCGCACCATGATCCTATCTTACATCAAACATGAGACCTGCATCATTCTTGCAGTCTCTCCAGCCAATGCTGACCTTGCCAATTCAGATGCCCTCCAAATGGCACGGATGGCTGATCCTGATGGTGCATTTCTCTTGCCTCTCTTTGCAATCTGTTCTGTCTTTCTGGTTAAATTTTGGTGTGCAGATGAGTGTATTTGGTCTTCAGTCTATTGTGCATGTCATACCCCTTCCTCTTGGCACAAGGGAGGATGATCCATGATCTATAATTGGAAGCTTATCAAAGATAGTCACTCTGCTAGTTTTGTAGCAAAAGTAAACAAGGAATTTGATTATTTTGATTAAGGTGTTGCATAAAACACAAAAGATGAGCTGGAGATTGGAGGTAGAGAAGAATATGAGAATATATGGTGGTTTTCTTTTGTGCAGGATCTCGAACGATTGGTGTTATTACAAAGGTAACTTTTGCAACTATAAATGGCTCAAGATTTTTGTGATAAGCTCTACTCCATATTCCTGCTCATTTGCAACAGGAGACTGTGTAATTGCTATGGAGGATAATATGGAGTTTGTGACAGAACAGAATTAGCAACTGCATAACTAGCATTCTCATCAACCATTGACAGAACCAGGGGCAATTCCTTTTTGCAACTACTTAAGTTTTTAGTGTGCAATTTCACCAACTGCAAGACAGCAATCTATGGATATGCCTGTAATCAATATTTTGGTGGTAAAATAAGTGGAAAGTTGATGCTTCCTTCTTGCAAAGCATGGGCTTTCATGTTGGGTTGGCATGTGCATCACTACAGCTAGACATTATGGATCGGGGAACAGATGCTCGCAACCTTTTGCTTGGCAATGTTGTTCCTCTTCGCCTCGGCTACATTGGTGTAGTCAATCGTAGTCAGGAGGTAAGTGCCACAATTCTTATCATTGAGTTGTTGTCACAGATCATGTGACAGCATTGTTCATATTCAAATGCACAGCTGTTTGAGTGAACCTGAGGGTTGTAGAATCAATCAGGATAGTATAACCAGTCATTTTCAGAAGAATTAGCAATCACTTTCATTCAACTCAATTGCACCACATGGTGACCTGACAGTAACGTTGTGGGCATTGCTCACTTGCAGGCACATTAGTTTATACATTCCTTTTAAGCTCTCAGATATTGAACTTCTACGTTCAAATAGTTCATTTCTCATGTTCTTTGGGTTACTGGGGTCTGAATTTAATGTGGGTGATTCTACCATGTTGGAACTATCATAGGACATAGCTGCAAACAGGAGCATCCGGGAGGCTCTCAACAACGAAGAGAATTTCTTCCGCAGCCGACCTGTATGAGTCACTTCTCCTTCTAGATTGTAGATAAAGAACCCAGAGCCTGAACCCTGAATCTTTGATCTCACCCTAACTGTATTTCTGTAAATGCCCTGTGAGCCATGTATGGCCTCATGTAACAGGAGCCTGAATAGAATGATGTTGACTGGTCAAATAGGTTTTAGATAGGGACAGTTCTTTGCAAGAATTTGATTTTCCATAGAAGCTTATTGTTTGGATACCTAATCCACACAGTGAAGGGCAATCTATTCTTTCAGAAGAGGTTCGGAGTGTTAAAAATTTAGAACAAAAGATTGTTTGAATTCCAATTGTCTCACAATTGCTTGGAATGTTGTAATTTGGTAAGTCCTTGGAAAATGTGACCCTGAAGGATTTCCATATGAAATGGGGATGTAAAATTTTTGTAAGATTTTTCCAAATAGAGAGCCCCTGCGGATAGCCATGTAATGGAGATTGGAGTAATAGACAGGAAAGGGAAAAAAATGGCCTCTTTTTCCCTATGTCCCTATGTGGGTTTTTTCCACTGGTAACTGAACTTGTGTTTGAGCTTAATTTCTTGCTGTATGTTTTTTGGAGCAGGTTTACCATAACTTAGGAGATCGCTGTGGGACTCCTCTGTTGGCCAAGAAATTAAACATGGTAACAAGACTTTATCACATATTTTCTTTGCATATAGTATTAACTCTTAAAGCAAACCATGTCCAAATTGGATATGTCATATTTTACTAGTGGTTGGCATTTGTATGTGCTCAATAGATCCTTGTGGAACACATAAAGGCCATACTTCCAGAGTTGAAAGCACGAATCAGCACTCAGATGGTCACTATGCAGAAGGAACTTGCCAGTTATGGGGAGCTTACTGAGTCCAAGGTAAACCCTTCTGATCTTCTGCATAAAAAAGGACATATCTTTGATTTACTCCTTCCAATTGTCCTTTCGATCTGAAGAAGCTTAATAGTAAGCCTACTGGTCACAAATGTACTGAGATAATTGATCAGGCTTTGAAGAGTACTCACATTATTATCATGTGCTTCATCTGGGATGTACAGTCTGGACAGGGTGCATTGTTGCTTGGCATCATCACTAAATATACTCATGGTGCGTATGGATTAAATCATCCTCTTGAGGCTATTGCTGAATTGAAACAAAAGTAGTGACTTCTGTCAAATGAGAGATGAACACTTCCAATATTCTAAGCTTCTGGTTCATTACTACCTCCTACCCTGTTAGGGATTCCTTGTACACCCAAGTGACTATCTTGCTTCCCTCTTCAGTCTGTGAGATGCTATGTTGTGAATATTTTGTTACTCAAATTAGACAGTAGATCCCACATCCAGTATGTCCTCAACAAATTCTTACTTTTGGTCCTCAACAAACATCAATTCACAGATTTCTTGTTGGGACAGGTTTCCAGTCCATTGTTGATGGAAAAAATGAGGAGATGTCAACAACTGAGCTCTCTGGGGGAGCACGCATTCACTACATATTCCAGGCAATCTTTGTTAAAAGTTTGGAGGTACCCATTTCTTTGTGGATGTGGAACTTTCTGCGATGTAGGCATGCAATATTTCTTAGCAGCTAGATGCAGGTGGCAGAACGATAAACCAGGCCAGACTCTGTTCCAGAGAGAAGTATTTCACCCTTGCTATGCATGCAGGTCATGGCTTGATGTTTTCCACCTTAAAGATCTCATCACGTGTACAACAATCCAGCCCTGTAATGTGGTCTGTTTTCTGCAGGATGTGGATCCATGTGATGATTTGAGTGATGAAGACATCCGAACAGCTATTCAGAATGCAACAGGGCCCAAGAATGTCCTATTTGTTCCTGAGGTAACCCTTGTAAAGGTGTAGACGATGAGTCAAGAATATTGAGTGACATATTGTTACAGAACTAGATTTGTACAGGGAAACCCTTTTTGGGCGGCCATGTATGCTTTGATGCTTTCTCCATTCTTTAGAGTTTGCAAACTCTTGACATGGATGGTCAAGTTGGTATTGCATACATTATTTGACAACTTCTTATGCACAACTTTCATAGTCCAGATACATGAATGACAGTCGCAATGTTTCAGTTTGATTTATGACCTGGAGGACATATCAATTTCTTTCTGATGGTCCATATGCTAGGCATAATTCACATGTTAACAGGGGGTCATTATCTTGGCTTGATTAGGTCCCATTTGAAGTGTTGATCCGTCGACAGATTGCACGACTCCTTGATCCCAGCCTGCAGTGTGCACGATTTATCTATGATGAGCTTGTCAAGGTGTTCACTTACTCTGTTTCTGCTCAATTGGACTCTTTCTTGTCTCTACTTCCTCAGTGGAATCATAAAGTCTGTTCTTTTAGCTTGAAAGGTGGATGATGCAATGGCAGATCTCTCATCGATGTGAGACCTACGAACTGCAACGATTCCCTTTGCTTCGAAGACGGATTGAGGAAGTGATGGCCAATTTTCTGCGGGAAGGCCTGGCTCCTGCAGAAACTATGATTGGCCATCTAATTGAGATGGAGGTGCATTGTCTTTCTTTAACGGTGCAATCATTGGTGTTGACATGCTTCTCTGCTTCATAAAGGTTTCAAAATCATGAACATCTAAAGTGTAAAACTGACCTCATTATTGTCACAATTGAAGTTTGATAATCTTCAATCAGTCCATCACCTTTGCATGTGCTCTGTGCTTGTACAACAAATAAAAGCTACTTTATTCTAAGAAGTGGACTACTCATCAGTTTGGAGGAGAATGCTTGGTTGCAGATGGATTATATAAATACATCCCACCCTAACTTTGTTGGAGGCAGTAGAGCAGTGGAGCTAGCAATTCAGCAACAGCGGGGCATGAAGGTGTCTTACCTCAATTTGGCTTCATTACAGCATGGGATATTCTCAGATTCTGTAATAGATTGTTTATTTTGTTCTCTCACATAGGTTAGTCACAGCTGATGGGATATGGTTTAGGTGAGGGTCCAAGGATTTTGATTTCATCAATTCTAAGATGGTTTGTTTATGAGTTGCAGGATGCCCATGACTGGAAGGAGTCTGGTGCTGATCGGCTACCATTACCAGAGAAGGCTGCCAAATCACGGGCAATCATGGCTCGTACAAATGCAGCTGTTGTTCATGAGAATGTATGGGATTCATTGGACTCTGGGCATATGCAACCTGCTGGCATGAGAATGAAAATAGTATTATCACAATAAGTCATATGGACTAAATAGCCACTGGAAAGCCCAATGACCGAAAGGGAGATCCTTGAATTCAGGGAAAGCTGGTCAGAATCTTGATAATAGTCTTGCTCAAGCCTGATTCGCTGAGAACGGAATGTGGATCCCAGTAAATGTTCGTTCTCAGTAAATGTACTCTATCATTTGGGTTACTATAAAGTGATCATTATGTTTTGCTCCTTCATGTCGGCTGCCATTTTGCTCATGTCCTTCACCTGTGTTCATGATTGCAGAATGTGAAGGGTCCAACTGGGCAACAAGAGAAATCTGTTCCTCCAGGTATGAACACATCCCGAAGTGAAGACCTATCACCAATGGTCACATTTTCTGGTTCAAGCTCAGTTCCAAGAATAAGATCTTCTCTTTCTGTTCACATTTTGCAATCTGTGTAATAGGAAATCCCCCTGCCACAGGGAGCTGGGGAATCCCGACAATATTTGGGAATGAGAAAGCTGCAAATGGGAATGTGCTTAATAGAGGGCACAGTGAACCAGTACAAGGAGCCTCAGAGCCTTCAATTGCAAACATTCAGCTACGTGAGGTGAGACTACTATATTTAGAGACTGGTAGAATCCTTGAGATGGAGGGACAACCTTCAGGGTACCATTGTAGAAGCAAAATGTGAGGAAGGTTTTGCAAGATTGTCATGATGTGATTGCTTTTGACAAGAACTGGCTAGGATATATGCAGCCACCATCAGTGCTGAGGCCAAATGACACCCAAACAGAGCAAGAGACTGTTGAGATTACAGTAACTCGATTACTCCTGAAATCCTACTACGACATAGTCCGAAAAAATATCCAGGATTCTGTCCCCAAGGCTATCATGCATTTTCTGGTGTGTCATGTTCATTACCATAACTCTTCTGTGTGAGGAACTATAGATTGTTTATCAATCTACTACTATCTACCTGTTATTACTTGTGGTATCTCTTGTGGTCTTTTCTGCTTCTATTGTAGTGATGTGAGGGAGAAGAGAATGATGGGTTTGCTTTTCTGTTCAGGTGAATCATGCAAAGCGAGAGCTTCACAGTGTGTTCATCCGAAAGCTCTACAGGTATAGATACAAAATCAATCTATTCACAGTGTGTGCATAGAGTACTTGTAATTCTTTTCTCAAAACTAAATGTGTGTAACTATTGTGCAGAGAAAATCTCTTTGAGGAGATGTTGCAAGAAAGAGAGGAGACAGCAGTGAAGAGAAAGCGTTGTAAAGAGATTTTGCGTATCCTGCAACAAGCAGCTTGGGTATGGCTACCAAAACCCAGGGGCCCTTTTCTGTCACCTTCCTTTTTGACTAGCAAACTGGGTTCCAGCCTAGTCAAAGAGTCCCTATCCTCACACCAACACTACACTTCTGCTTGATATTTCTTCAGTGTGGTTTTAGTTGCTTTACATTGTCATCCTCAACTACAAAACTAATTAGTTTTGAGTGGTACCTGAATGAAAGTGGGGTGCTAGTATGCAATGACCTGCATTAGTGCTATGGGTAAACCTTCAAATGCTCATTGGCCAGTCACTGTGGTCCCTAATATGGAATCCTTTGCATCAACAGACCTTGGAAGAGCTCCCTCTTGACACAGAGTCGTCATCACAGCGGCTCCACTCCCGAATTGATTCAACAGGGTTATCCTCTCCTGCTCCCAAAGGACCACAGGCGTCACCTACATTTTATTCTATGACCAATGGTGATTACAATGGACCATTGCCTCAGTCCCCTGGACCCTTCATGGGCTCTCCAAGGAACTCCAAGTCAAGGAGGCACTCAGAGTCATCCATTGGTGGAAATGGTGTTATGGCCCCTACTGCAAATGGACCCAGTGGACAAGCATCAGCAGGTGCTGGATATCCCACAATTAGCAAAAGCTGATAAGTTTTGTTTTGTAATTTGTAAGCATCTATTCAACAGCTGTGTTTGTGCAGCAATCATGAATATTTGTGTTTAATGGAATTCCAGAAGTCTTAATCCAAGGAACAATTAAGAAACCGAAGTCTTGCCTTATTGTAGGACTGAAAATCCATATATATATATAACATGAAAATACCAAAAGTAGTAAATAATTTTTGATACCTTGTTGTGAGATTGCATTTACATATTGATTCTTTGCCTTACACCTCCTTTCATGGCTGTACTTAGAGTCAATTGTGTGGTTTGCTATTTAAACATAACTGACCATAATGAGAATCTCAATGCTTTGATTGACTATTAACCAGTTATGCTCAAGCTTTATGTCATTAGATGACCCTACTACTGGGCAGAAGGCTTATCAATATTGGCTCTCATTGGCATCTGATGATTCTGTGACCCTGTTGCTTCTTTCATGAGAATGTAATAAACACTCTCTTCAGGGATGAGAAGAAAGTGTCAATTCTCATTATGCGTTGTTATGCTGAGTAGCTGGTAGGCTACTCACTGGTTACCTAGTTCACATTTGTCCTTCCAATGGAGAGAAGCTTTGCAATTTATGAGGTTTCTACATGTGTGTGTGTGGTGGCTTGTGTGTGTGTGTGTGTGTGTGTGTGTGTGTGTCTTGACTAGAGAAAAACACTTCACAAGCATCTTCATAAGCATCTTCAAAGGAGGTCAAGTCCTAACAAATTGTTCCTCCGCTTCTGAAGCCCAAAGAACAGTTGTAGCCCCCTCGTTTGTAGGCAAAATCCTTGTGATCCTTGTGATCCCTTTCACTGTTTGGTGATGGGCAAATTAAAACAGATGCACATATCAAATTCGAAATCACTCAAAATGAACTAAAAAATGAGGAAGACTTGAGGTTGCAACTAGAGAGAGATTTAAAGCTATTTAAAATTTTTTTTTTGAAGCAAACCATCACTCATTATCTTCCTGTGACCTCTGTGTTGCTCCATTACTTCTGATGCTCAAAGAACATTTGTAACCCTTCAGTTTGCACATTCAATGACAACAAAATTGCTCAATTTGGGTAAAGGAATGAGTAAAATATTGGAAAGTGTTTGATGATATGTATGGGTTTGATGGGAGGTTCTACCCTCCATAGAAATATGTTTTTCTATGCATATGGACCCCAGCTATTTGTTTTTGGCTGGCTGGCTATATATATAATCAAAAAGTGAAATGAAAAAAGAAAATTTGCTAAAAAAATCAAGTATCTTTTGATAATTTCAATAGTGAACCAGAATTTAAGAAAAATCGCCAGATTTTTATACACGGTTTAAAAATGGGTAGCCAAAAATATAGAACAGTGTTTAAACAAATTGATGAATGGGGTTGTAGTAGGGCTCACCCTTGTGATGAAAGTTTCTTTTTGTTGACTCCTTCAAAGTGTGAGAGAGGTGGGAAAGGGAGCAATGAAGCTTTATGAAGTTCTCAAAATATGAACTTACATGATGATGGAATTTTGGGTTGAGCTCCTCCTGCTGCTGAGATTACCGCCGCAGTAGCTCTGCACTAGATCTATCTGCAACTACTAGAAGCAACTTCCATCGACTCAATCGACTTCCTCAAATGCAGCTCATCACCGACTCCAACAGCAGCTCCCGGAAACTTGCGATTGCTTTCTACAATAAGCTCGTGTTCTTCGACTCTGCTGGGTCTCAAAAGGCCCGTTGAAAGAAACCCGCATTGGGTTGGGCACAGTGTGCGGCGCGGCAAGTTGACGCTCACTGTTCGAGTGAAGTGAGGAGCTCTTCTTCGAGGAAAAGGGCTTGCAGCAATTGTGCTGCTCGACCTTTCTTTGAGAAACACTGAGTTGTTTCTGAGCTGGTAATCCCTGCACACGACAGGAAACTCACGGATTAGGAACTGCCATCATCTTCACGCAGCCCTAGTACTCTACATCTGCTGCAATGCAAAGGACGCAACACCCAAGATCTGAGTACAATTCCGGCGACAAAAAACTCGAGCAAACGCAGTGTATTGCGAGCCTGTGACTGCAGTGGATCATATTTTGAAGCAAATCACAACTTGGATCAAGCTGATCGCGCTGAAGCAGCTCCTCCTGCACTGATTCTGCATATGTTTTTCGTGGTCGTCGGCCCATAATATTGACTGATTTGCAACAACAGTGAAGATATAATCGTTGGGCTGGACCTGCTTCGTCACGATCACCACCACTACTGGAAGCTAAAGCTCCTGCATTTGAGGAGAAGAAAGAAACACTAACTCTTGTGTTGGAGGAGATTACATTTGCTGCAAGAAGCAGAACAGGGATAGGGGGGGAAGCGATGGCTATGCGACGAAGAGCTCCCTCAGTCTCGCCTCCAATGGTTGGGGCAGTGCTTGGAGATTCCAGGTTCTTGATTTGAATTTGTTAGCAGTTGGGCTTTTTTTTTTTTTTTTTTTTCTTGGGTGTTTCGCCTTTGGTTGGGGTCTCTTTGCCTCTTTCTCTGGTGTCCCCGTCCCTTCCTTCCCCTCTCCCCCCTCTCCCCGCTTCGGCCCTG
>Ga0116227_10006176_pt1 | contig 24521 bp, 18 predicted proteins | sample S1TSphgellanicum_FD_89693 | JGI IMG/M metagenome (GOLD analysis project Ga0116227, IMG submission 89693) | Host-associated microbial communities from peat moss isolated from Minnesota, USA - S1T2_Fb - Sphagnum magellanicum MG | ecosystem: Host-associated > Plants > Peat moss > Unclassified... | reverse complement strand
TTTCCACCCTCCCCCCCCCCCCCCCCCCCCCCCCCCAATCCTGGCTTTCAACTTCCTATTTAGCCAGTAAGTTGCCCAGGTATCACAGCTGCCCAAATTTCAATGTTTCTCTTGCTAATTTTGAGATTAGCCAAAGTGGCAGATTTAGTGAAATTTTGGGTACAAGCTAAATATGAAAGTAAATTAAAAAAAACCATCATTCTATATTTTTGGCTACCTACTTGAACCATGTATAGAAATCTGGTGATTTTTCTTAAAAAATGTTCCAGTTCTGACTACTGAAAAGCTCAAAAAGCACTTGATTATAGCAGTTTTAAAGTTTTAATATAGCTTTTTGGCTATATATATAGCCAGCAAAAAAAAGGTTGTGCAGCAGCCCAATCAGGTGGTATGTTTCTTTTGTCAAAATTTTTGATGTAGCCAAAATGGCGATGATCCAGAGGAAAGAATTTGGCTACAAGCTAATAAGTATGAAACTAAAAATTTCAAAACATCCTTCTATATTTTTGGCTACCTACTTGAAGTTTGAAGCCATGTATAGAAATCTGGTGATTTTTCTTTAAATTTTTTTCCAATTTTGGCTATTGAAAATCTGAAAAAAGCACTTGATTAGAGCTCTTTTAAGTTTGAAATATTTCTTTTTGGCTATATAGAGCCAGCAAAAAACAAGAAGGTTGTGCAGCAGCAGCAGCAGCCCAATCAGTTGTACGGCGTACGGAATCGGCCCTTGTTGCGGCCCGGGTATCACAGCGGCTGCCCAATCAGACCAGACAAAGAGGCCCTTGTGGTTATCCCAGCTGCCCAATCGGACGGTGCATAGAAGCGGCCCTTGTTTTGAGGCCGGTCTGAAGCGACATCGGCCAGGGCCGACGGCTGTGCCGTATAGTTAGCCGGTCAGATGGGGCAACGGCGCGTCGCTTGTCTCTCCGCAGACTAAAGAGAGACTCACAGTGCGCCAGAGATACCTACGAGAGAGCGAAAAAGTAGGACTAGGTACGAAGGTAGCTATCTAGACCTTGGCCAACGGTATGTACCTAGTACCTAGTACCTACCTACCTACCTATTGTGAGCTCTACCTATCTAGCTGCCAACCGACGATAGACGGTCACTCAGTTTTGGAGCTGTTGTTACACAGCCTGGAAATCCATGTCTTATTACATGGGATTTCTTTTCCTTTTCCAGATTCCCATTTCTTTGTCTACTAGTATAACTGTCACTGCGGTCCGCATTACTAGTTCTTGGCGTGACCTAGTCATCTTTTACGCATGATCCCGCGTCTTTCCTGTAGGTTGTTGTTGGGCTCTTTGTGAAACCCCCCCTCCACACCCCCACACCAGCCTTTTAAAAAAAAAAAAATTTACTGGCGAAATTTCGCCAAAAAGCGAAATTTAGAAATTAAAAATCGAGAAAAAGAAATGATTTTTTTAAGGCTTTCAGTCGCCAGAAGTGAGAAAAAAAAAGAGAAAAAGGTTTAAAAATTGCCGAATGCATATATTTAGTTTTTCTTTGTGTAGCCAGAAATATAGAAAGACGATTAAAGATTTTTGTACTTTATTTCTGAGTTATAGCCAGATTTGGCTAAATATTCATATGGACTATCGCCACTTTTTAGCTACAAACAAAAAATTCCTGAGAAAGCAAGCACCGCGCCCCTTCCACCCCGCAGCCCGCCTCCCACGCATCAAATGGATCTTGGCGTGACTCCATCACAAAGCGAGCGAGCGGGTGGCTGGCGGACCCCGCCAAATTAACCGGGGCTGGGTCGTAGGTGGACTACGACACCCACTACCTCGACAGCACAGCACAGTTGTGGACCCACTTAAGTCTCCTTTTTCGCCAAAGTCCAGTATCAAAATAATTCACTTTGAGCGGTGTGAAGTGGGCGAGGGAGGGAGGGAGGGGACTTTCTCTTGTTCACCTTCTTCTCATTAATCATCACACTATTTATCATTATTATACGTATATTATTCTACGTATTATTATTATTCTTATTATTCTTATAATTATTTCTAGTCCAGCCCACCTTGCCCACTTTATTATACTGGGTCCGCCACTTTGCATTGGGTGATTTGTACGGTGTCTTTTTTTTTCCCCTTTTTCTTTCTTCCTTTTCTGTAGCTGAGCCTGTGGGTGATGTAATGCAAATTTATTTTTTGGGGCCAATAATAATAATAATAATAATAATAATAATAGCTGGTTTGAATATTCATAAGTTGTCTTTGTTACCAAATTAATAATTAATTAATTAGTTAATTAATTAAATTTCCCCCATAAGTTGTGAATATGGAAACCCAATGTTAGGGTTATTATTATTATTATAGCTTCAACATAGAAAGTGGGCCTTTTCCTCAGCTTGAATAATTGATTGAGTGCTATTCTCTGGTGCTTTTTAGATGGGAAGTAATTTTTTTAATAATAAAATTATTATTATTATTATTATTTCCTGGGGCTCTGCCCAGAGGGAAAAAGACTTGGTATCAATGTAAGATTATTCTAGGATTTAAATTTTTTTTTTTTTGGGCTTGAGCTTGGAACCACCATGTGACTCACAACTGAATAGGTAGGTACCTACCACTTATAGCTGTAAAATAATAACCATATCATGGGCATTATTATTACTAGAGGAGCTGCTGTTATTTGATTTTCTCTCTCTCTTTCTCTTTTGAAGATTTGACATCCAAAATAAATAATGATAACAAGAGGCATCATCCATTAGGGCAATGAGCTGCTTGTTTTTATTTATTTATATTTATTTATTATTTATTTATTTTCCTCTCTCTTCTGAAAATTGGATACTCAAAGTAAATAACGAGAAACCCCCCAAAAAAAACGAAAAAAAGCACGTGTCAACAAAAAGCACGCAAGCCAACAGTTTCCCATGTGAAAAAGGGGTAAGAATAAGTAGACCTAAAATTGGTCCTTTACAGAGACCTGTCCTGCCCTCCCTTGGTCTGCCCGCTGCCCGGATGCTCCACATGTGCCATAAGTGGGGTAGTAGTAGTAGTAGTAGTCCTTTCATATGATGATTACCCATGTCCCATTTTTTCATGTCAGCCCAACATCCTTTCCATTGTAGTTAAGTTAGTTACCTACTTCCCTATTGAACTTTGCAAAATCGGCATCCCCTTTTCCCCCATAAACCCTTTCCATGCAATGTGTACTCATAAATCAATCATCCCTTTTGTGTGCATGCATGCCTTATAATATTAGGTAGCTACCTAATTTAGCTTTCCATTCATCCTTTTTAAAAATTTCATCCATCCAATGGATTGAACCAATTACTTTACGACAACCTCCATTGAACCAATTACTTACAACAACCTCCATTGAACCAATTGCCCTAGTAGTAGTAGTAGTAGTAGTAGTAGTAGTAGAAGAAGAAGAAGAAGAAGGGGTAGCATCATCACAACATGTAGCTATGTGGAAGAATGAATCAAGTTTGAAGATTCTTCCATTTTGAAAATAAAATAAACTATTAAAAAAAATCCTAATAATTCTTCAGTTTTTTTCTTCACCAAAATATTTTTTCTTTTGATATATTTATTTTTATTTTGAAAATTTCAGTATTCCTAAAAAAATAGAATATAATTTGTACCCCAGGCGCCGCCGCAACCACAGTGGTACTACTATGGTAGCATCATCCCCATTGGATTTTTATTTATTTATATTGGCGTCACCAAATTTCTATATGAAAAATGTGATTTCAACCTATATGAATGATTTTTCATGGAAAGAAATGGCCCAAATTTGCCAGATTTTGATGATTTTTTTTACTCCAAATTGCCAAATTAAAAATTAGAATTTCCCCTACTTTGGTATATACTATGTAGCCAAATTTGGCTAAACTATTTTTTGGATGATGCCCATTTTAGCTACATCACAAAATCCTTTTTAAGAAAAAAAAACTCTGAGATTCTGATTCCTGAATAAATGAATGGATTCCCATGGGCCTGGAGACAGGTACCTAGTACCTAGTACCTACCTACCTACCTACCTACCTAGTACCTACCTAGTTGTAAGTTGGGGGAATTCTTTTCCGAGGTTTGCTCTTTCCCAACTAACTAACTCTTGCTTTTTCTTTTTCTTTTTTCTTCTTTTGGTGGCATTCTAATAAGAATTGGCATTCTTTCTTTCTTGCTTGCTTGCTCTTCCTGCTCTTCTTTCTTTCTTTCGTTCTTTCTTTTCATTTCGTGTAAGTATTCGGTGCACACCAGGAACGTAGAGCTACGTTGTACACACACATGAACGCGGGCGCGCTTGCTTACTTGCTTTCTTTGTTGAATCCTCTTGACTCGGGCAAGCTTTGTAGCTTTGATTGATCGTCTGCTGCTCTGCAGTGCAGTGCAGTGCAGTGCAGTCGTCGATGAGGAAGAAGAGCCCAGTCCACTCCACTCCAGTCCAAAAGCATCATACATTTCCAACTAAAATAGGTACACAACACGAGAGTAAGCGGAGTTTAAAGCTGGCAGTTTATTGTTTGCATTCGTGTTTCACCTGCTGGCGTTATTGTTCTCCCCTTCCTTGATTTGTTTATTCACTTGTACAGTTGTGAGAGAGACTACATTCTGCTGGCACATGGTTGGTGCTCTTTGGGTTGAACAGTTTGGAGACTTGTTTTGTGGATTCTTTGTTTCCCCCCCCCTTTCTGTTTCCCTCTAGGAGTTAGAAAGTGTTGTGGGTTTCTTGCTTGCTTGCTAGTTTGTTTTGTTTTGGTTTGGTTTGGACTTATTTTGGGGGGGAGGGGTGGGGTTGTTTGATTTTGTTTGCGCTTTCCGGAGCTTTCGTAACTTCTTTTTTGTGGATTCACAGGTTCAACGAGGTCTGTCTATATAGAGCTGGACTGTGGACAGAATGCGAGTGTGGTCTTTCTGTTGTTGATGTCGCGGAAGCCGTGAGACTGAGTTGGAGATCAGGGCCAGGAACGTGAGATTGCTGCTTCTGGTGAGAGGAATTGGGAGTTGGGTAGGTGGGATCTTCTCCAGGCTTGTTGAAAGGGTGCCAGGAACTAACTGCGGGGGCGCGGGATTCCACCCAGCAGCACCCCGGGACTGATGGACGACTTGAGAAGAGCGGCATTTTGCGTTCTCCGCATGATTCCTCTAGCGATTGCCACCCAGTTCTCCATTCTGAGATCCGTTTGAAAATCCGCGTGAACTTATTAGATGCTTGAGAATTTGGGCTTGCCACTTCTCTTTGCTCCCATTCCCTGATGGTGCCGTCGACTGCAGCAGGACCCATGTCTTCAGAGACCTTCAGCAGCAGCAAAAAAGTACTGAAGGTGGAGATGTGGCTGTTAGGAGAATCAGTAAGATCCGTCTAAGGGAGAAGTATTCTTTAGGATTTGGAAAGGACAAGACTTGTGTGTCTCTGAGCCCGTCATCCACCCGCGGGAATTTGAGAGAGAGAGAGAGAGAGAGAGAGAGAGAGAGAGAGAGAGTCCTACTTGGGACACTGGGGACTCAACAAGAAAGAAATGGGTCAGTGGGATTCAACAGGCCCAGGGCCAGATGTAGTAGTAGTAGGATCAGCCATGGGGATGGGAGGAGGGGGAAGAGATGTGACTAATGTGGTTCTTAGCCCACTGACAAAAGGCACCATGAGCCCTAAGAAGCGGTTTCCAAATCCCAAATGTGGGGAGGAGATCAATGACCCATTCAAGATTTACCAGTATCTCACAGCTGACCAGCTTGAGGGGGGCAAGGAGAGTGCGGTGGGGATGGTGGACAGTAGTGATGTATGCTTGCTTAAAGTTTCCCACCACAACACCAACAGCAAGCTGCAAGGAATGGAGCAGGCAGGTTTTGTAAGCGATTTAGGTCATTTCTTGGTTCGCAACTCGTCAGTTGTCTCTCAAATGTTCAGCAAAAAGAGGAGCTATCTGCAGTCAAGCTTCTATGTTTTTGCCCTTCTGGTGCTCACTTTCCTGTTCGTGAAGATCACATCGGTTGGGTTACTAAGAGTGGAGTCTCAGAACTATTCGGCTACTAAGGTGGGATTCATCTCCTCCTCCTGCCTTTCTTTTCTACTTCATAGTCCTCTACAGTATTCTTATCAGTGATTGCAATGTCTTCATGTAAGTACTTGTTCAGGCCAAAGAGATAAGTGAGCAAGGATTTAGTCTCAGTTTTGTGAGGGACCTTAACCCCCCTGCCCCACCCTCCTCCTTCCTTCTTCCCAAAACCCTGAAAAAGTCTTCTGTGAAGCCGGGAAGCTGGGAAGCTGTGGTGGGCAAGGAAGCTAGGTTTCCCCAATTCACGAGGTTTCACTAAACATTAGCAATATCTGTTGTTGCATTACAAGCATAAGCTGGGAGAAAGAGTTTTTTTATCAGTTTTTAAATTTTTTTCAGTTGCAACTTTTGATTTGTTTTATTAGGTACTGGAAGAGAGGCTGGTTCTTCAAGCGGTGAAGGTCGAGTCCAGTGAGGCACACAAAGAGTTTGTAACGCAAGTATTCAAGGATGGTTCAATATTGGTACTATCATCTGACGAACACAATGAGCATGGTGAAGGTTATCAGAAGGTAAAACCAGTCCATAAGTTCATCACATGCTGTTGCTTCTTTGCACCTGCTGTGCTTTTGTAGCTTGTTTACAGCTGGGTCTAGGTCTTGGTATGCCATGTTCATGATGTTCAATGGCAAACAAATAGGGTTTTATCTTTGGCTGATCTCTGATTCATCACCTGATGTGCAAACCAAAAGTCTTGAATGGTTTCTGAATTCATAGTCAAGTGGCTCTTGCAACTCCCTCCCTACTCCTCCCATGTACAAACACATAAGTGGATCCTGCCAACAACATGGGCATGCCAACAGGAGTCTTCCATGATGATCATTGATTTGTTAATTTTGACTTTTGCTTTGACATTAACTTCTGCACCAGGGTTGAGCAGCTGCTTATGGTCCGAGGAATTATGTATTCACTGTCATGTGCATCTTATGCAGACTGCTGTGTTTGAGACAAGTGAACTGTGGGCAAAGCCAATGAGTCAAAATCTTGAGCAGTGTGTAGTTCGGAGCAAAGCCAACAGCCGTAAGTGTTATTTATCAAATTTTGCAAATCAGTGGTTGTCTGTCTTTTCAACAAATTTGATAAACTTGCACTTGAAAGCAGATTCCATCAAGGTCTGCTCTGTCTGAATTGTTTCGGTCTTTTCCTGCAGGTCCTGAAAATGGTACAAATGGGTACCTTTTAGTCAATGCCAATGGTGGCCTAAATCAAATGCGAGCAGGGGTTCGTAGATATTCAAACTCCATCTTGTCACTTGGGGCGGCACATCTAGGTTATGGTCAAGATTGCATTTCCAGTCGTCATAGGCCTTCATCTTTCTTTCTGTGTATGGGTGTTAGTAGGAGAAGTTGCAGCAGCCATGAGAATTTTTTTTATGATGAACTGACAAGTAGTCCACCAGAGATGCATGTGAGATGAGTGCAAAATCATCTGTTGATAGATCTTTCAAAATGGTTGCGAATATGGATTGCAGTCAAGCCTTGTGGTAGGATAGCTAACCAAGGTCAACTTTTCGTTATCCTGTTTGGTAACCATTGAGTTGTGGTTTTCAGATTTGTGATATGGTTGCGGTGGCAAAGCTGATGAACGCTACACTCGTGGTTCCAACTCTTGATCACAGCTCTTTCTGGGCTGATCCCAGGTTGGCCCATAGTCAGCTGCACGATATGTCCAAATTTCAGTTCAGGGAGTTTGGATAAATCAAAATGATTTTGTTTGTTATTGTTGGTAAACAAAGGGTTATGACACACACCACCAAACTATATTTTCCCTTGAATGGAAGAAGCTGAAAGTTGATTTCTGGTTACAGTGAGTTTGGAGATATTTTTGATGTGCATCATTTTGTGGAGTCACTGCGGGAGGATGTCCATGTTGTGGAGGAGGTTCCAGCACATCTTGCTCATATCAATCCCATGATGAAGGCACCAATCTCTTGGTCTAAGGTGAAATTTCTTTTCTTTCCTTTCTTCACATGCAATGTTATTCTAAACATTATGACAAGTTGCTGGTCTCCATCCCAAATGTTTTCAGGACTTTTTGGATATAAGGAAAGTGATGGAGCTTCTGATTCCATTACATTTGAGAGATTTGGCCTGGATTTTGCAGGCACCCTATTATGAGGAATTAGTGCCATTACTGCAGCAACAGAAAGTGTTGTATTTCACACACGCTGATTCACGATTGGCAAACAACAATTTGCCAGATTTGATACAGCAATTACGGTGCCATGCCAATTACCATGCTCTCAGGTTTGCAGAACCCATTCAGACGCTAGGACGCACTCTTGTTGAGCGCCTGCAACAAGATGGCCCTTATATTGCGTTACATCTCAGGTAAATTTTTTTGTTCCCTGAGTACTCAAAAGTGGTTTTAGCAATTCTTCAAAGGGATACAAGCTTCCTTTTTTGACGATGAAGTGAATGTGCCAATCAAATGTGCAATACTAATACTTGCAAGGTTTGGGTCACAGCTCATCTTACTATGCTTAATCTAGGAGGAGTGTCTTGTGGTAGGCATTGTAACATAGGTTGACTACTCATGGTGCAGATATGAGAAAGACATGTTGGCATTCACCGGATGCGCACATGGGCTTTCTACCTCGGAAGTGGACGAACTCCGTCAAATGCGTTATGATGTCAAACACTGGAAGGAGAAGGAGATTGATGGAGAAGAAAAGCGGAAGCAAGGGGGTTGTCCACTGACCCCACTTGAAACAGGTCTTTTATTGAAGGCCCTTGGATACCCTGCAGCCACAAAGATTTACATTGTGGCCGGGGAGATCTATGGGAATGGAAGCTTGGACTCCTTAAAACACATGTTTCCTAATGTTTACTCTCACATGACATTGGCAACTGAAGATGAACTGGCTCCACTCAAGGGCTTTCAGAATCGCCTTGCAGCGTTAGACTACATAATGGCACTTGCAAGTAATGTTTTTGTGTACACCTATGATGGCAATATGGCCAAGACTGTACAAGGACATCGTCAATTTGAGGGCTACCGAAAAACAATTAGCCCTGATAGGTACTATTTTTTTCCCTCTCCTCCTTTCATGGTTTGTGTGAAGACTTTCTCAACAACAAATTCCCTAGTGGCGCATCTTGCTGAAGTGGAAGCTAATACAATTTGTATTAAAACTTTGGGTTTCCAACAATTGGTTTTTGAATTGTATCTTACTTTTGGCTGGATGTTGAAGAGGGTGTGCACGAACTAATACTAAGGGCCTGTTGTATTTGCAGAGAAAGTCTGGTGAGGCTTGTGGATGAGTATGAAACGGGCACAATACCTTGGGAAGCATTTGCAGCTGATGTAAGGAAGATTCATATGGAACGGACAGGTGCACCACATTTGCGAGAGGTTGGGGAGTCCCCCAAACTGGAAGAGAATTTTTATGCTAACCCATACCCAGGATGCATATGTGAGAAGCAGCAATATAGCCGGCGCCTATTGAATAATCCCTAAATTTTGCCCAATGGCAGCGTACAAAAGTGTTACTCTACCTACTTGTGTACTGTATTAATGGAACCTACTTTATTTAGGACAATGGTGAGCACAGGACTCTGGCAAGTTGATACTTGCTTTCAGACTTGCCCCATTATAGAGAGAGAGAGAGAGAGAGAGAGAGAGGGGTCCATAGCTCCATTTTGCATTAATTGCAATCTGCAGCTATGGATCCCTATGCCCCCCATTTTTTTCCAAGGGATCAACAATAAACATTCTTTTGTAGGTTGGAAATATTGCCAATAGCAAGTAGTCCTGCAATTCTCTATTTGGTTGCTTGACACTGATTAGCTACTGCACCTTGCACTCCGTATAGCTTCCTGATGACCATCATCTTTGCTGGTAATGGCATTTCCTAATATTGGAAGGGTTTGTGAATACACTTCTTCCCACTTCTATTTTTCTCCCTATTTCCCATCACCTCCATTAAACTGTACATGCAATAAAGAGTCACAATTTTACTCCACTAAGTTGCCTTCATTTTTGAGTCATATTGTCGTGTTTTTCTGCACTTTTCTGAAGAGAGAAAGAGATCACAAAGGATTATGTTCTTTTGCATGTTCTACATCTTATCCCGTTTTCATTTTCTCAAATTGAGCCACAATCAAGAGGACCTCTTCCACCTTTCAACTCCATGCCCATGTAACCCACTTCATGTCTCCTTGATTAAGCCTTCGATTCACCATCAAATCCCACTTGCTTGAAATTCATTATTTGGTTTCTACATACTGATCTCCAATTTGTGCACAAGGGACTTTTGTCCTGCAAGTTGATGCTTAGAAGCTTGACCACTTGACCCATTTAACAAGCTGCTTGGAACCAAACATATCTCAAAATCCAATCACATCTTGATGATTTACCTTTGATCCAATGTTTCAGTGTTGTTTGTTGCATTAGACCAACTTTGGTCCAGGATTTCTAGAGACCTTCCATCAAAGATCATAATGTAATCCCACTTTTCAAACATGTGTTGTCACCATGAAGATTTCTTCCCTTTAGGTCTTAAACTCTTGAGCCTATACCCTAATAGAAAATTTCCATGGCTTGTCTCTTGTTGATAGTCTTCAAACCAATAGTTTGACAATAGAACTTTGCATTGACTATTTTTTATCTAAATCACCTTGAGCCCACCACAACCAAAAAAATGACACATTTGTCTCCCAATGCATTTGAGATTTATGTGATGCGGTACCATCTCCCCTTGGCCAAATGTAATTGTTAAACATGGTTCTAGATTTAATTCAAGGTGCTTAACACAATTCCATGGACCATAGTGTTACTAGTACCATATATAGTTAGATATAAGGACCTTATTAACCATGGATAGAGACTTTGTTTTGTTAACAAACTAGTTTTTTTTTTTGGTGACAAAAGCGTAGGTAAACATTAACAAGTTCTTGAGTGATGCTAATTTCATCTCTCTCATTATTGTTTTCCAAGTTATGAGTTCATGCTATTGATTGTTGTTTCTGGTTTGTTCTCTTGGTTTGAAATTATCCTTAAGTTGTGAAAGCCCCCTTTTAATTCCAAGGTTTTGATAGTTCATTTGAATGTAATGTTTGGGTTATTGTAATTTGTGGTATTATTGCTTCAATGTCGGTAGTCCAAAGGTTCTAGAGGTTTTTGCATTAAGTAGTTAATATGGATCAGATTTTAGTTATTTCTTTTACACCCCAAGTCAATGTTTTAACTAGTGACATTTGTACTTAGTTAGAATTAATATTAGTGGCAGATAAGCACTAGTGATAGACATGAGGACTTGTAGGACTTGTTTTATCCTTTCAACAAATTATGACAAATTAGACTTTAGATTACCTTTTGAGAATTCATGCATTTATTGGGTGTTGTTCCATTATCAATTAACTAACAATCTAACAATCATCCATCTATTCTTGCATCAATTGAGTTTGGACATAAATTATATATATATATATATATATATATATATATAGATAGGTTTCATTCATAGTCATTATGCCCATGACTATGGATGAAAGAATTTGATCACATATTCACTATTGTATGACAAAGTGATGGTTGTCATTGTTGAAACAATATCATAGGTCTAGTGACTTGGAACAAATTCAAGGATTAAGGTTTTTGGTTCAATCTTAATCATGCCCATAGGGAGGTGCATATATAAACCATGAATATGCAATTGATTCATTTTTTAAAAATGTATATGTGCTTCAATAATTTTTTAAATATTTTTTAAAACACCATATTTGACAACAATGTACCATTTTTAATTTTTAATTTAATTTTTAAAAAATTATATTAAAAAAATTAACACAACTACACCTTCAATGGAAGAAAAAATGTCAACTTAAAAAACATTATAATCATCAACATTATCAAAACATAATGTATTGCTAAATATTTGTGTATAATTTAATTTAACAAATTGAATGTTTTGAAAAAAAAGATTGTTCATTATGATTGTCTTTTTGTATGTGAAAAATTTTAGCAATTTTTTTTCATTGTAACTAATATTTCTTAATCTTTTTATTAAATTGTAATGGTTTTACAAACTTCTACAACTTAAAAATATATTTGAATTGACGATTGAATTTTCCATATACATGTGCATCAATTTCGTAACATAATGAGAACTTAAGATGTTATCCACTTTTAATTGCATGTCACCATCACAAAATCCTTTCCAAATAATTAAAAATGTGTTGTAGTGAAAACTATCAAATTGTTACAATTTTTTTGTTTATATGCCATGTAAACACCTTAATAGACAATTAAGAAAAGGGTCTTCTAAGAAATCCTTTGACTTTCAACTTTTGCTTATGTGAAAAATTCATAATTGATAGTATAAGATTTGAGATAGTTCACTCAAAATATGGAATAATTTGAAGCTCCATGTGACAACCCAAATTTGGGAGTCCATTGAAATGTTGGTAACTTGTCATCAAATAAAGTTGACATATTGTGATTTGGATGCCAACTTGGGAGTTTCCTCATCATAAAATGTTTGTGAATCAGATTTATCATTTGAACACCAAGGTTAGTGTTGCCAAGACCTTTGACATTGATTCCAAGCCTAGTAAATGATGAAATTTGGGTTTGCTTTGAGAGACCATTGGGATAATTCCATTGATTATATCAATTTCAATTTTTTTGGCACAAGTTCTTGAACCACAAATAAATAGTGAAATTATGATGTTAGGTCCACCAATCACATGTTGGTAGATACCTTAATTTGAAACTTACATTGACTTGACTTCAACAAGGGAGTGAACACTTCCATTTCCCCAAGTCTAGAGGAAATGGGCCTACCAATTTGTTTGCAACATCTCTTGTGCCAAGCCCCCACAATTTCCTAAAAAGTATTCATAACACATATAAATTCAGTATAAATATTTTTCTTATTTGTAACCATTTTATATGTGAAAATGGAAACATGCATGTTATGTTGGCAGAGTAGCCATGTGTATTGTTAGTACCATGGAACCTAAATTAGTTTGCTAGGGATAGGGAATTGGCATGCAATTGTAGTTAAACTATGAAATATACTACTTGATTGAATATATATTGTGTTTGTATTAAATTAGGTAAGGGTTTTTTTTGTGTAATTAAGACAATGTTTTATTGTTTAAAGGTGCGCAAGATGTGTGTATTCATTTGAGACAATCTTCTTGAACTTTGGTACTCAAACATTGATGTTCACCGAAGTTGTTATTGATGGGCTTGATCAAATAGATGTAGAATTTGAATATTGATAATAACAAAGTCTAAAATATGGATGGGAAGTTTCAAAAGCTTTTCAAACAAAAAGTTATGAACTAGTTGAATCTTAATCATCCTCCATATATTGTTAAAATTATTTGCAAATGAACTAATGTGAAACATGACATTTCTTATTCCATGTTGAGCATGGAGATGTGTTGTATTTCATTGATATCATATTAGATTTTAAAGAGGAGTTGGCCTTATATAATCTTGGATGGAAATATGGGAATGGATGCAACATATAATCTTTGTCACTTTTTGTTAAGGTTGTATTGAAAGGCCCAAAGGTGTGACCATATCAATGGTTTTTTCTATTGGCTTACCCTTGGTGGTTAGGATTATTGGAGTGGCATGTTTATGTTCATGTTATTCAACCTATGGTAAAAATGGTTATTTCAATAATGATGCATGGCCATTACTTTCGTATCAATCATTTAAAAAATTTGAACCATGATGGGTTATGTTTTCCAAAATTGTGTATAATAATCAATTGACAAGTTCAAAAGGCATGACAAACAATAACTTTGCCACCATTCCTTTTCAATGGCCACCTATCGTGCATGTGGCCATTGATGCATCTATTCATTTTGTGGTTCATTTTAAAAGGCACATCACTTGAACATGATTAGTTTAGAGAAAGTTGATATTCCTTGAGCTAAACATAAAGCATGGGTGTATTCTCCTTTATTGAACACTAATTTGGGAGGTGTTGAAACCTATTATGATCCATTCACAATGTTGTTTTAAACTTATGATATGTTCGTTTTGGTGGTGTGATATCTATTGAAGAGAATGGCATGTGAAATGCATATTTTCTTTGACAATATTCATTCATAAATGACCACATGATACCATATGTAAAGATGTCATATAACTTTTGGAATGTGTTATGGTTGATTTGAATGTTATTTCAGTTTTGTGTGTTATGTTTATGTTGAGAGGTATAAGTGATGAAAATGTTGCACAAAATAAACAACAAGAAAAACTTAAAGGAAACAAATGATAGAACCATCCACCAAAATTACAAATCATTAAATCACTTTTCTTGAACAAAATTGAACACATGAATATATGGAAGAACAATAAATCACATTACTATATGCTAAATGATGAACATTCAAATATGTTGTGTGATGAAAAAATATTACACGTCAATTGCCCAATATTTCTAGAAGCCTAGGATATTGAATCAAGTTTTGGATTTTCATAGATATTATGTACATAAAGGAAAATGAATAACAAAATAAAAGTGATAATCAAAGTGCAAAAAGGGGAACAAGTAATGTAAGGAAGCGAAGAAAAGTGATAAATCACAAGACAAAATCAAATTGGAAAAAGAAAAACTATGTGACAAGAAAATGAAAGCAAACCAAAAGGGCTAATGGAGAAGAGGTGAAACATGTGAGGTAAACCAATAATAAGATAAAGAATCAAAAGTGGGGTTCCACCAAGAATGCAAAGGCAAAGGAGGAGGAAGAGAGGTAGGCATTTTTAGTAGGCATATTAGTAGATGGTGAGAATGAGAAAGAAGAAGATTGTGTCCAAAGAAAAAGATTGAAAAGGTTTGGTAGAAAGCACATTAGATTATGGAGAAAGAGACAAGGAAGATGAGAGGATATGAGAAAAGAAACATACAAGAAGCAAAAGGGTATGAAAGAAGGATGGTGCAAGAGGATAGGGGACCTTAGTTACACCCTCTAATCAGATTTTAAGAAGCAAGATGAACAAACCCCTTTATTTACCCTTTGAAGTAGTCTTCCTTTTATTGGTGAAATTTTGCCACTTCATAAATTTTTTGCTTTTACTTTTGCAAAAAATGAGTTTTTGGGGGGTTTTTTTGTTGTCATATTTCTCAAAATATTTACACAAGTTTCTAGTAAGTAGCCAACAATATAGGAGGATGCTTGGATTACTACTTTAGTATCCTTTACTTATAATTCATTTATAGCCAAATTTGGCTAAACTTTTTTTATGAATGATGTCCACCTTAGCTACATCACAACAGTGTTATTGAAAAAAACATTGCCCTGAGCCATTTCCAAGGGGGAGAAGCAAACCTCTAAATTTGGTGACTTCTGGCTCCTCCAACTTCATCACCTATTTGCCCCCCCTTGCGTGTTGCCAAAGCTTCTACAAGTGTTTGGGACATTGTGACCTACTACTTACTACCCATAGTAGTACTACCTTGGCAGCTTCTACACGGATTATTTTATTTTCCAAAATGTTAAAATGTTTTTAAAAAATTAAAATAAATAAATAAATAAATAATCCCAAGAAAGTTTGTTTGTTAAGGAAAATAGAGAATCATTTAGAATATTCTGGAAGGTTCTATTCTTCAACATGGAATGTTTCAAAATTAAATAATTATGCAACCCTCAAAATGTTGAAATTGCCAAAGGTGGGTAGGGACTATGGTAGTTAAAATCTGGTGTGTTTCGTCTCTACTCATACACCTATATAATTGTAAGCAACCCTCAACCAATAATAATAATAATAATAATGGAAGCTCAAATTTGCACTACCAACCAATCCCACAATTATTCCCCAACCTTTGCAATTATCCTCGGCCTACCAGCTAGGTACCTTGGCCCACAGGTTGATGAGCCAAAGTATGAGGGAGTTTTGTCAAGAGGTATCTAGTATCTACCTCCCTCCAAATGTTAGGGGCTAGGAGTAGTAGGGATGAATTATTCGACCTTTGTTTAGACTTATTTAATCTATTAACATATTAACAAACATGTCAAAATTCATGAAATCAATTAACACAAAAAAACATTTGCGAAAATCGGAATATAGTTATGTATCATCATCCTATCTTCTCATCTAAATCTACAACTAATAAATGATTTTCTTGGATAGTTGTAGATACTAATATTAAATGAATTAGACTTATAAATCATTTGTTCGATAATTTCAATTTCATTTGCTGATTAATTAATGATTTTTCATTTTTCATTTTTCATTTTTTATAGTCCAATAGTGAATTGGGTTAATGAATTATACACCCACATGTGTTAGCAAGTGCAAGCTCTATTCACTCTAATGCAAAAGGCACCTAGTATTATTCCATGGTCTTCCATAGAGCTTTTGGAACACTTTAAAAAAAAATTGGGAAACTTTCTCATGACCAATAATATGGGAAGAGCTTCCCCAAAGCTTCATTATTTAGGACTTCATAATTGTTTGTCCACTTTACCCACTATGATGCACTAGATAAAAAATGGCAGAAATTTCGGCCATAATTTGTAACATAACACATTACTATGGGATGTTTCTTAGGATGATTGCTGCTGATGATGATTGCCTCACCAAAGCCCAAAGCTTGCTAGAAAACATCCTTCAGAAATATTGGATTGGGTATGGAGAGAATTTGTTACATTAGACTTAAAGCACCAATGTATGTAACAAACACTCTTCTTTGAGAAAGAAAAGAAACTGAGAAAGTTTTATATGAGCAACAAAACTTGAGAATCAAGTTGGCATTGAGACAATCATTTTTCAATGCCCTTTTTTGTGGGGACGGGACTAGGGTAAAATCAGCCTTCTGATTTTTTGTTCAAGAAGATTTTATTAATTTAATCATATTTACCGATTGAGAATGGGAACAAAAATTCATCGGGATTAATAATCACTAGAACTGACAGTTGATAACTCGAAATTAGTGTCTGAAATTCTAGCATCAACATAAGGCCTGTGACAATTATGCTGAGCACCCAATTTGATTTCTTCTTTCCTTCTCATGATTATTTCATGTTTGTACACATTGACACTTTGAACATGTACAATGTTTACAAAATGAACTAAGCATTTCATTGTGTCTTTCTAGACCCAAAAAAAGAAAAAAAGGACTTCAAATTCTAATGAGGATTTCATCTTGTAACATGACAAATATTGACCACTTTTGCTTTGATATTTTGTGTGGCCCAAGAGGGTCTAGGTTCAGAGATTCTTCTAATGAGCTTCGAGTAGGAATGGATATCAAAGTGATTCACAGCATAGACTCGAAGACCTGCATACAACCACAATTGAGTGCTTGTCTATTTCCTAATGAGAGTAGGAAACCAGATGAGATATGTGTGAACTGTATTACGTGCCTTTGAAAGCAACCTGATGAACGGAAGAAATCTCTGAGGCATGTACACCCCTTTCCAGAGATAGATTTGGGAGAGTTCTGGACAATGTACCACACACATATAGAGTACAAACTTGTTTCCTGTTGCCAGTTCCTTCACCAAAGTTATTAACTCCTGAAGAAGAACTGCATGTGCAAAAGCCTCAAAAGACAACTGCAAGCTCATCATGATCAACTGATAATTGAAGCAACAAGAAACACACAGATCAGTCAACATTCCTGTGAGATAAAAAGTCTGCACCAGCTCAAACAAGGTGGACAGATTCTGCAAAAGCATATTGGCTACAGTGCTAGTATAAACTCAAAACACAAACCAGCTTGTGAATGTCTGCAAAACAGTATGGCAATTGATAGCAATACACATACAAAGCATTCAATCTTTGTTGTGGGATTCGGGCCTGCCTAAGCAGAGCTTATTTCACAACCCAGTCTTCTTCAAATGCTCTGTTCACTACACTTACAGCTTCTGGAATAACCCTCACCCATGCAAGCCTCTTTTGAAACTCTCTCATTGTGATCATTGTACACTGCACATACACTACGATGCTAATAAAACAGTTTGGTGTACAAAGGCCTCTAGGGCTTTGTGTCCTGGTATCTATGAAGCTCCAGCTTCCATCAGTAATTTACATGCTCACCAGACATATCAAGTACTTCTGTCCACAAAAAAATAGTGGAAACTCTTTCCTAACAAAAGGTGTCAGAGACCATTGCATTGTCGGGGGAACTTGCTGCATACCTTGATTCTTGCAATTCCCCTCATAGAAGAAGATTATGCTTGCTCAGGGCAGAGCCAGTTTCACCCAGGATAATCTTGATTGACCATGTCATTGTTCATGTCTTTTGGTGTGAACCTTCAAGCTGACCTTCCATCTCATATCCTCTAAGCATCTGCCTCAAAGACACCAAGCACCTCGATATACCACTAATTCTTTCCCTTCCACTAATTCCTTTGCCCTGCAAACATTGTAACACACCACTAATCATCAAACTCTACATCCCTGCAAAAAGACATTCATATTACCACATAAAGTGAAAAATTCACCTCAGCAATGATGCCTTCAATCTTCCTCAAACACCAGGGTTACACACAATTGCCCCTTAGTGACAAGCAACAGAATCAAAACACTAGATGGTGAGAGAAATGTGGTCAGAGAGAAAATCACCTTGGCAGCATCAGGTGGTAGCTAGTTTGTTGTTGCAATGTGGGCAGGTGCGTCAATGTACACACACAGCCAGCCATAATTTGTGCTGGATAGGTCATTGCAATTGAACAAACCACATTGGTGCCAGGGCTTGCTTCTAGGTTTGAGAAACCCTCCTGAGAGCCACCACCAAATCCTGAACCTTCTTGTACTCTAGACATTGAGCCTCTTGTGGCGCCAGCAGCAGCGGTGGAGGCTTAGTGGCATCACCATGATGACCATTGCATGCATGCTTAAACACAAATGGGGGTGCTCCTAATGAATCATCAAACCTGTAGGTATAAGTTTTTTTATTATTGTGGCTAATTAGTGAAGATGATGATCAGAAAAGGGGTGCCCTATGGGGATGCACCTGCTTCCTTTGCCGAACCCTTGCAGTCAGAGATTCCATACCCTTGGGTGTTGAAGGTCCCACAAGTGTACTGGAATTCATCAGGAACACCTGCTGTTGAAACTCTGACAACTGCTGCTCCGGATCAGGCATGAGCAGTGAATATGGAGAAGAAGAAGAAGACAGTGGTCCAGAGTTTTCCAGCCCCATTCCCTTGAAGATCTTCTTCTTCCTTCTCTTGGTCACCGAGTAGTCATTGCGATGAGCCACAAGTTTCCTGGCTCTGGCGGCCTTCGCTTTGGGAGTAGATGGGTAGAAATCCGGGAGAGGAGGATTCCCGCCTTCGATTCCATCAGAACTTCCGCTCAAACCCTCGGGCTTGGAGGATCCTTCTTGCAGTGTGAGGGAAATTGTAAAGTCATGCGCATTTTCGCGAATTGTAGTGAGCTTGCAAAGCAACGAACAGAAGCGGACGGGATCGGCAATGCTACGCTGACATGTGTGGCAGTAATAGGGCACTCCTTTGGCTAGTTTCTGCTGTGGCCTGCTCTGGAGAAACAGAATCTTGGCAGAGTTGATGGTGTAGAGCTGGATGTTGGAGAAATCTAAGAGCTTGTAAATGTCGACCACCCTGACTACGTCCCTGTGAGATGCCTTGCGTATTTGAACCGTCGCATGCCCCGCGTGAGATTCCGCCACTCCCACGGGACACAATGGCCCCTTTTTGCAGTCGAAACAGAAGTGATTTTTTTCATTCCTCCCCGTCACGTGCGTCGTGCAATGCCCGAAAAACTCGCGGATCGACAGTAGCTCCGCCAACCATGGCGGCCCTTCCCTGTGCCCGAATTTCCCACCGATAACCATTGTGCGCGCGCTCTCTCTCGCTCGTCCTTCAAACACGACTTCAACGCTTCAAGACTTACAAACACACCGATCCCGAAATCCCCAGTTCCAAATGCGCCAAATCCCACACCAAAGCAGAAAAAAAACTATGAATCTCTCTCGCCAGAGACACAAGACCCACATTCAATGGAGACGCAAGATCACAAAGCTTTAAAATTTCCTCCAAACGAAAGTCGATTAGTATAGAAAAAGCAGTTTTTCGCAACTTCCTTCACTACGCAGCATCGCATCAAAACCGCAGAAACAATACAAATGAAGGTAATGAGAGAGCAGACTCATAGAAGTACACCCACGGAAGAAGGAGCGCTGGTGTGAAGCAAGATGACTTAGGGGAGACGAATACAAACCGACAGAAGTTGCTGCAACAAACTTGGAAATCTAGAGCGAAACATTTAAGAAAAAACTAGAGATTGTGAAGAGACAGAAGAAGAGACTTTTTCTTGCTCTTCTTCTTCTTCTTCTTCTTCTATTGTGCGCAGCGAGGAGGAGGAGGAGGAGACGACGAGAGCGAGGGAGGGAGGGAGGGAGGGGCGGGATGCGAAGAAGGAGCAAAGCAGATGGTGTGCACGAATGGTGTTGCGTTTTGTGTGTGCGGTGGAAGCGACCGACTGTTCTTCGTCGTAGACGTCCGTCCGTCCGTCCGGCCCCCGACTGTCCTGTCCGGCTGCCCGAGGTCCTGTTCCCAGGTGACAACTACCACCTGGTAGTAGTAGCAGTGATTTTTATGAAAAAAAAAAAGTTTGTGACGAGTTGTCGCCATTTTGCAAAAAACAAAAAAAAAAGTCCTGAGCAACATGGTCAAGGGAAAATTTTGGGAAATTTTCAAAAAGATCGCCACATTTGGAGGAAGAAAGTTGTGAAATTGTCAAGATTTTTGGAGGATTTGGACAGATTTTTTAGCTTCCTTCTTTAAAATTCGCCATATTTAGCTAATATGTTCTAGTGGTTCATCAACATGTAATATGATTCCTTCCTAGGTTCTCTCTATTTGTCTTGTAGCCATATTTGGCTAAATCCTATCATCACTTTTGGAGTGACATGAGAAAATTGAATAAAAACCACTGAGTTGTACCAGTGTTTTTTTTCCATAAAAAAGAAAAACACACACACACACACACACACACACAAAATTAAAAAATAGTGACTTTTTGAGATTGATTTCGCCATTTTTCGAAATAAAAAACCAAATTAGCCACATCTAGACCTATGCACTCCCTTGGTCGCCACTTGTAGCAGAACTTTTGTAAAAATGCAACAACCTAAGTAAGACGGACGGTCGCCATTTAATGTTAATTAAATACACTGCGGATCCTCGCCGAGCAGTGTACTTACTTGAGGAATTTGTGGGGGAAAAAAAAGAAGAAAAGAAAAAAAACAAAACCCCTTCAATTGAGGCTACCATCAAAATGATTTCAGCGCTGCCCGCCACGTTACTTAACCCGAAACCAAATGCGGCTCGTCAGCCTCTTGTCCCCCTTAGCTTCCCCGTTCACACCGGCCACCTCACTCGATTCATTCACTGTGGACACGTGCGGCGATCGTCGACACGTGCTGCTGGTCCACGGCTGTTGCCGTCTCCTGGGACCGGAGTACTTACTCCGGTTCGTTGTTGGGGTAGTTTTGAGTTTCTTTCCCTCCATCTCAAACGCATTAAGTTACCCATTTGGCCAACCACAATTAACTTATGGTTACCCATTTGGGAAAACTTCTTCAGCATGAAAAGACTAAAAGACCTCCCAGAAAAAAATTTAGTGTATTTTGGAGGTAATAATGTTATGGAGCAAAAAAAAATTTGTCAAAGGAGAGGAGGCAAAATTTATTTTCTGAGCGGGCAATTTTGCTTTGGAAAAGTTCCTCTCGTTCACTAAGTCTCTCTTTACCCCAGGTAAAGCCCTTGGGCAAGGGCATGTGACTAACTTGTATTCTATAGGTTGTTCAACATAGATAAATAGTGGCAACAATTTGCAATCCAATGGCAAAAATGACACCATGGTTTTTGCCATAAGGGAAAAATCCATACATGAGAAATAAAAAAAATGCTAACATTTCTTTTGAGCTGTATAACCCCAACTTCTCTTTGCATGTGTCATGTGGCAGGAACCATCCTTCTTTCTTTTACTTTTCTCGTCAAAAGATTCAAGGAACCTACAATGTAAAGGAGAGAAGAGGGAGCGGGGCATGAATCACACCCCTTTTCTTTGGGGGTGGACAAAAGAATACAACACAAGAGACAACAAGCAAAAGCATGAGTCACTTGGAGTGGCCACCCATCTAAAACAATGGAAGATACTAGGTGTTTTGCATTGATGTTTTATTGTAAGCCAAACTCAATGTTTTGCAACCATCAATGTGCACTTTTCTCATAACTTAAAGATCTCCTTCTCTTTGCTGCAAATGGTGAGCTCCCCTCCACCAGACATGTGTGTGTGGTGGTTGTTCTTAAAAGGGTTATTAGTAGTATTAATTTAGAGAAAAAAAATATAGACTTTGTATGATCTAGATAAACCAGCAATGCATGGTGGAGCTGTAATACAGCAGAAATCGGTAGAGGAAAGTAAAAAGAGGAAGCATAGAAGAAAGAGTACCTGTAAACTAGCCTAAAAAAGGGTTACTAAAAGCAGCCTGAGAAAGTTCCAATTTCCCAGCAAGACTTGTCACCCTTTGCGCTTGCCTTGCTTGCATGTCACAATAGGTACGTGTCTGATGCTTTAGGACACGCTCCCTCTTCGACCCATTTTTCGTGACCAGAACACTCTAATAATTTCTTGGCTGACACACTTTGGTTTTGAGGAATAAAGTGGTGGAAGCTTTTGTCCAAGTGGAGGAGGATGAGCAACAGGCGCATTTTATATATTAAAAAAAAAAAAAAAACCCCCCAACAAATTCCTCTTGTTGTTGATTTGGGCTGGTTACACGCATTCTACTCTAGATCCAAAACCTCCAAGAATGGGATGCTCTTTTTCCATAAATGAATGATGAGCCAAATGAATTATAACAGGAGATTCTTGTCATGAGTAGTTGAGTTATGTAGTGCAATCTGACCAGCAATCACAGTGGATGGAAATCAATCAATTGTGTAAGTAAGGTATTCAAAGATTGGTGATGAGGAACATGGGGCTACGAAATATGGGTGAGGAATAAGTATGTCCTAGACTTCTTGGCTTGGATGACAGTGTCCTATGCTTGCTTGTTCATGGTTCCTTTCTTATATGTTTTTTGGCTTGGTCAAAGGAGTTTGTCGTGTAGTCCAGATTGGGACGTGGGTTGCAATTTGGGGGCTTGGGAAACCATGGATTCCCTGTCATTAGAATTTTCCTCTAATCAGCTTTTTCATTGCAAAAGCCTTGTGTACTTACTTTCATCTTCTAGCTTCAATGGGGAGGGGGGCTTCACTCTCCTGCATTAACTTATTAAACTTATCTGTAAAGTCATCCTCTGCTTTCACCCCCTATCTTATCTTTCAGTGGTATCCGCAAAGTAAGGAAATTTTTATTAAATCTCAATATGAAATGCTGAAACTCAGCATTTAATACACAAGATTTGAGAGTAATTATAGTAAGTGTACAAGTAGGGACAGTGAAAATATATGTAGCAGCAGTGGAGGCCCTCAAGAAAAAAGAAAGAGGGGATGAAACTGAATTTACCACCAAAATTGGTGGAAAAACTAATTTGGGTCCCAGTTATTTCGTTTTGCAAAATTTCATTCCCAGTTACACATTTGATGCCCTATTATGCCGAAACTGACCATTCTCGTCACCTAGTCGCCTGACTTTAGGGATAACTTTATGATACGCCAAATGTAAGTTCCTGAATCCTTGATAGCAATGATTGAATAGTCAAGGTTTGGACACAAAACAGGCCACCTATAAAAATATAGGTATACTATTCATGGGCTGCTTATCCCTCATAGAAAATTTATCTGTAGAACTTACTCTTCAAATGGGAGCTTTGTTGCAAGTTGCTCCTTGGTCCTTCTTTTAAGCACTCTTATTTCTTGCTTTGTAGGACAAAAACCCACTTCTTTGTTCGTTGTTGAAATCCAGTAGAACAAAGGAGGAGACCCCACTCATTTGTCTGCCTCCAACAAAGTCGCACAATTTGGTGGCAATGTGGCTTGCTGCACAAGAAGTTCACCTGCATCATCATCATCATCCTCCCATGTCCAAAGGTGGTAGGATCCAGGATATGATGATGTGTCAGGAGGCCAGTGTAAGTTGGGTTGCACAAACACCACCTAGCATGCATCTCTCTCTAATTGGTGTAAATTTGATGAAAACCTGCTCAACTTTTATTGCCAAAAAAGAAACAATAGCCTACAAGGTGGAAGGAAGGGAAATGGAAAAAAGGACATAATTATAGCCAATTATAGCATATATTGGCTATAATTATTAGTTGTGAGGTTCCCTTCATCAAAGTGTCTAGCTATATGGGCACAGAAGAGTAGAATTTTGGGCAAAGTATATGCAATAAGAGAGAGAAGTAGAAGTGGTGAAAGGTATGAAATTAGGTTAAAATTATGCCAACCCCCCCTCCCCCCCCCCAAATTGTAACTTGTTGGGGGGGATTACAAAAACTAGCTAATCCAAAAAAGAAATGAACATGTTTTTTCTCACCACTTCTTGCTCTTTGATTTTCGTAATTAATTTTTATTTTTGGGTGTTTTCCATTTTCTTCCATTATTTTTTTCCTTGTACGCCCACA
>Ga0116227_10006175_pt1 | contig 24525 bp, 18 predicted proteins | sample S1TSphgellanicum_FD_89693 | JGI IMG/M metagenome (GOLD analysis project Ga0116227, IMG submission 89693) | Host-associated microbial communities from peat moss isolated from Minnesota, USA - S1T2_Fb - Sphagnum magellanicum MG | ecosystem: Host-associated > Plants > Peat moss > Unclassified... | reverse complement strand
TGGCAGGTACCAGGGTACTGTGGTGGATGTCTTCCCCCAGAAGTTGCAGTTTGCAGTACATTATGATGATGGTGAGGAGGAAACACTGGAGTTTGGTAAGGAGCTTGTTCGCTTGCTCTCAAGTTCGAAGAAAGGTTAATTGACACAGGTACAATTGCCTCAATTACCCCTATCAGCAGTGTACAAGTAGTTTAGGGGGTATTGTAAACTAGCAGATAGAAAAGCTTTCATCTGGATCACAAAATTCTGGCCATCTTAGGATTCATTCCAGCCATGACAATGCTGGAATTTTGATAGCTGGATACAGGATTTGTCCTCCTTGATATTCTTTTACACAAGACTCTGCCTCTCGGAATTATTGTTCCATCTTCATGCATGTTGAGCTGCTGATTGTCATTCTTGACAATACCTGAAGTAATCATTAGTAAGACAAACTGGTACCCATCTAAGCACTTTGCCGTGCATGGTTTCAGGGTGCTCCCCTTATGAGTGGCCTGGATTTGAAAAAGCAGTTTATCTAGCTCTACTCATTATCGAGTTGTATATTTTTCAGCATCCATGAAGGTTCTTGCTCTTAGTGATAACAAGCTCTGATCCAAAGATGCACATGTTGGTCACCAATGTAAGGATAATTATATGAGGTTCATTGAGAAAGTCCTTAGCAATCATTCAGTATATAGGAAGTAGTGTTGAAGATTGTGGAGGATCATAGAAGGATTGAAAAGCTGAGAGAGTCCTTTTTTATAAATCATTCAGTATATCAGATGAGAATGGTGTTCAAGACTTTGTTGTGGATCCTGGAAGAATTTGAAGAGGATTTGTTAACACAAACAACTCATAGTGAAAACTTCAAACCTCAAGTCCTGTGTAATGATCCTAGAAAAGCAAAACATTGTGACTCATTTCTTATCAGTGACATGCAACATTGTTAACTATTATTCATTTTGTGAACAAGCCTTCCTATGGTACATCATGACTACCTAGTCCTGCACTATGCCTTCAGCCAGGAAAAATGAGGCTACAGTTGATTGGCTGAGGGTGCAGAATGTAACCATTTGGCAAAGGAACTTGAGACTGAAACAATTCAAGTTTATTTTCCTGTGTGACCAAGATATAGTTTGGGTTTTGCAAGATGGGAAAGATATAAATTTATAAGCAACCTTAAAGCATCTCAGCATGGGTTATAACAGTTGCATTAAGATTTGCAAAGTGTGTCATATGGTGATTTGGGGTTGAAGTATTATAGGGATTTACAACCAAAACTCCAGGGAGCCTCCATGGCCAGCTTGTCAGTGCGCTACCACATCTGATAGTGCTGTTCAACTTTGACTGTGTTCCAATACCATTAGACATGCTGAAAAAAAATGAACTTGGTATAGTGATTGACAAGACAAGACTACTGGGATCACCAATAGTCCATGCAAGAACAAATGCCATCCTCAATGTAATGAAAGCAATTTGTATCCCTTACAATGATTGCTGTTCCAACTATTTTTCAAATGAACTTTGTGAAAGTGTGGCAATCTTCAAAAAAACCTGCAGATTTTTTTTTATTTGGAGAGGAGTACAAGGAGCTGTCTTGATGAGCCCCAATCCAATAGCCAATTTCTCACTCTGGTGACCCAAATGAAACACCATTTCTTCTTCTTCCAGATCATGCAGAATAAATTCTGTATGAGGCACATACCCTGCATCACACATGACCACTGACAATCTCTGCAGTTTTGCACAGATTTCAATCATCTGTAGGTGGTCCTGATTGTCTACTACAAACATATGCACCTCATTATTCACTTCAATCCAGGTGTGACCTGGCTGTTTCCTCACACCTCTTGCCTTCCACTGCTGTTCAACATTTGTGCGGAGATGGCCATTGCCAGCAGCAGCATAGATGTTTGTTAGCAGCACATAGCAAGCAGCATTTTCAGAGTCCAATTCAAGAATTCATTTAGCAACATGTGCTCCCATCTCCACATTACCATGAATTCTGCAAGTGCCAAGCAAAGTCATTCATGAAGCCACATGTGGTTTCCAGGGCATTGCCCTGATCATATTCTCGGTCTCTTGTAGGCAGCCAGCACAGCCAAGGTTGACCATGCAGGTGAACTGTTCCAATTTTGCAGAAACCATATAGTCTGTGATCATTGAAGCATAACAGTGCATGCCTTCATCCACCACAACTGCATGGCTACAAGCTGATAGAAGGCAAACAAAAGAGATATAATTTGGCTGTACACCTTCAACATTCAAAATTTTTAAGAGCTTCCTTACCATACCCATACATGGCACATCCTCCAAGTTGCTGAATATTCTGTGGTTGTGATTGAAGAGGGCAGGTGTGTTCATCAGCAAATCATTCAATGCAGTTTGGAGTCTGATGTCTTTGTGGGGTGTAGCTTGGTTGACATTTATGCAAAGTGTGGAAGCATAGAGGATGCTTGGAGAGTGTTCAACAAGATGCCATCTCAAGATATCTCAAGATGTGGTTGCTTGGAATGCCATACTTGGAGGACATGCCATGCATGGACATGGTAAGAAAGCTCTTAAAACATTTTGAGCAGATGTGTGAAGAAGGTGTAAAGTCAGATGACATCACTCTTGTTTGCCTTCTGTCAGCTTGTAGCTATGCAGGTTAGGTGGATGAAGGCATGCACTGTTTTGCTTTAATGAGCAGTCTATAAGATTTCTACAAAAATTGGAACATTACACCTGTATTTTTGACCTTCTTGGCCAAGCTGGCCATCTACAGGAGGCAAAGAATATGATCATGGCAATGCACTGTAAACCACATGTGGCTGCATGGATGGCGTTGCTCAGTGCTTGCAGAATTCATGGTAATGTAGAGATGGCAGAAGGAGTAACAACATGAATTCTTGAAATAGAACCTGAAAATGCTGCTAGTTATGTGCTGATGTCAACATCTGTGCTGCTGTGGGCAGCAGGCGTGTGTGTGAGAATGTTGAACAGCAGAGAGTGGAAAAAGGTGTAAAGAAACAGCTGGGTCACACCTGGATTGAAGTGAATAATGAGGTGCATATGTTTGTAGTAGAGGATCAAGAGGACCCCCAGATGATGGAAATTCATCCAGAACTGCAGAGATTGTCAGGGCTCATGCATGATTACATGCTTTGTATAAAGTTTGTTCTGCATGATGTGGAAGTAGAAGAAAAGGTGTTTCATTTGTGTCAACATAGTGAGAAACTGGCTATTGCATTTGGGCTCATCAACACAGCTCCTGGTACTCCTCTCCAAATAAGAAAAAATCTGTGGGTTTGTGAAGATTGCCACACTTCCATGAAGTTCATCTAAAAAATAGTTGGGAGAGCAATCATGGTGATGGCTTTCATCATTTTGAAGATGGTGTTTGTTCTTGCATGGACTACTGGTGATGCCAGTAATCTGTCTTGTCAATCACGATATCATGTTGCTTTTGTTTACAGTAGCATGTCTAGTAGTATTGTAAGAGCATCTCCACCGGTGCTCAGTATGTCACTCTGGATAATAATATTAAATGTCTAAGTTATCTGTTTATTTTTTGGCAACCCCACCAATAAAACTGTAACTGGTACTGCATACATGTGGGGACTACTAATAGCAAACCACCTGGACCAATCATTATGATCGACCATTATGGATCAAAATACTGAGCTGCAGTCAGGTCCAATTTATTACACTCTTTTTTTGAGGTGCACAACTGTGTTGTGCCTTTTATCAGCCACAGTAAGCTGCACAATCTGGTGCACAAAAAACCAATTTCCTGAGCTAAACCAGCACATTTCGACTTTTTCGCAATAAATTTTACTGTCACGAGTCACATACTGAGCACCAGTGGAGATGCTCTAACACAATCAAAGTTGAACAGCACCTGTCTTTAGAGCTCAGGTAGCCTTTTCTTTCTCAAGTCCCTTACAGCTCCCAGTAATGAAGTTAAGTAATTGAAGGTGGAAGAGATAGAACTTGCACTTTTGCACCATAGCTGCTTTCTCTGACTCCTTACAATAACTTGTTCATTGAGGTGTCAATGGATGCATGATTCTGACACCTGCATTGTCATGGATGATTTGACCAGGCAAGAGTGTGATTACTTATAGTTGCCTGAATTCAGGGTGAGTGACACTGCAGGTACAAGGAGTAGGTATACTTCTCAATTTTGTTCAGTGACATCAAGACTACTCTTCATCATATGATTCATGTGTCAATGGTCAGTATTCTGCTTTTGAAAGGTAGTAAGTTATGACATAGATCTGGTGTCATGCACCAACTATGTCTCATTTCTACTTTGTGCTTATCTTTGCCATCACTGATAATTTTTCAATATTAACCCCAGACTGATGCTCATGTGATTGATAACTTTAAAAGTGACTTATCTTCATTGATTTTCTGATGGATGGTATGTTTTCAAGCATACCATCAATATCTTTTCATGTGTGCATGCTGTTTGGCAACAGTGAGGTCTTATTAGTATCTATGTTTGGTGAGACAAGGGAGATTGACCAGGAGCTTGCTGCCAAGAGTCTATGTGAAACTGCAATTGCACTATATGCATCAATGACTTTTGCAGTACACTGAAATTCTTCCCAGTGCACTGGATATAAACACAGGTAGCACTCAGAGATGAATACAACTGTGGGCATTCTTGTGTTGTTCCTCTCTCTAACTGACTTTGTCTCACCCTAGCTGTGTTTTTTTGCTGAAAAATCTTGACCTGATTATGGCAATATCTTTGAAAGCAACTTAAAAGATTGGATGCAATCTATGCAAGATGCAATACCTCATTGCAGCTTCAATGTGATCGAAGAGAGAAACTGTGATGGGAGTTTTTTGTGGATTCTTTGCAATGCTGGGATTATAGATTGGAACTGAACAAAAATCCTGTTGGAGCTCACATGTCAATTGAGCCATATGAGGTCTTGCTTGTGTCAATCTTGTTGTTCTTTCTTGATTGTTATCCTGCCATGGTCTAATGGCAGAATTCTTTTCAAATCTTTTGCATTTGCAGGATAGTAGTAGTAGGCTGGAAAAAGTAACTAAATGAAGTATGTTTGTCAATTCTCTCACTGACTGAGAGTGTGAATCATGCAATACTAAACTAAAACCCCTAAACCTGTAGCATCTGTTCCTGTGACAGCAATTATGCCTGGATGTGGAAATTGCATGGCTAACTAGCTCAATCAAGATTTTTGGTTGTAGGAAAATGAAGGGCACTTGGATTTCAAACATAAGAACCAGAAGCAATCTAGCTTGGGGGGCAACAAAATCCACCATGGGTGGCAGCAGAGCACCTCCAACTATTTGCTCACCTTCCAAGTTTTATAACACAATTGTAGACGATTTTAAAGAAAGGCAATTCTTGACGATCATGGGGAGGCTTCATTTACCACACGACCATGGCATTGGAACATCTTACCTGTTTCCGCTTGAAATGATGCGGTGCCACTTCTTGAGGTCAATAGAACATGTCTAAGTCTCCTTTTTCACTGAAATCAAAAAAGGTAAGGAACATGAAAGGGTAGACTAAGTCGTTGGCAATGCACTGGTAGATAACAGAAAACGTAAAGCTGGACTTCAAGGTCCAATGTGCTTACTAGCCTCTTGGGTGGGGCTGTACAAATTTTCATTCGGTTTCCGATTGTTCTTTAATTGACCTTTTGTAGGGAGGAATTGAAGTCCTGTGTTTCCGATGAGCTAAGCATCAAATTCCTGGCTGGATATTCGAGATATCACAGAGAAAAACCCAGGAGCAGAACCATGGGTTTCACTGAAACTGAGGACGACAGTCAAAATGCAGGATAGCACTGCGTCAAAGGAGGAAATCAAGACGAAGAAGAAGAATGGAGGAAACTCAAATTGAACATAGAATGTAGGGGGCTACATATAGGGAGGCACATAAGGGCTTATTTAGGTTATGGGATACCTTAAGGGTTAGCTAGGGAATTACATAGAACTTACCTAGGGGGCTAATTAGGATTTTTTTGGTTTAGGAGATACCTAGAAATTCTTTAGGGGACTATTGAAGGTGACTTGTAATGCAATAAGGGAGTACGTAGGCCTTACACAGTGGACCATCTAGGGGCTACGTAACAGACTATTTAGGAGCTACCTGAAGGTTACCTAGAGGTTTATCTAAGAGGCTACCTAGGATTGACTCATAGCTCCCTATGTGGATCCTATGTAATCCTTTAAGGAAACTTTAGATATCCCCTAACATAGGTAGATTCTTAAATAGCCCTTCTGTAGCACCTTAAGTAGTCCCTATGCAACTCTCTATGTAGACTTTTGATTACTCCTATCTTAGATAGGAACAAGATTTAAAATTTCTAGGCTATCTAAGCCAAAGACTCTTTAATTTGCTAAACCAAGAAAATTGGGTCGACCCCCACTTTCAATTTCTTTCCATGGTTGCCTAGGTGCCCACTATTTGTAAATGTATTAATTCTTCCTAGCTTCTATTCATCTTGTAGGCGTGATATAGATAAGTTAGGGTTAGGTCATTCTAGGTGGTAGCCACCTTCATTCTATTAGGGTTAAGGTTTAAGGAGAGGCACCTTCATCTCTTTAGGATTCTAAAAACTTTTCTCACAAAAAACCTTTGGCAATTTCTATATCTCTTCTTGCAATCCAACAACATCCCAAGTAGACCCAAATGTAATTCCCTTTCAAATGTCAAACCTAAATTATTGCAATCTTTCTCCCACTAGCACTTACAGATTTCAATGAAATTGAAGATGACATTGAATGCAAGATGGGATTATGCCAAAGGAAAATAATAGATGAAACTCAAGTTTCTTTTTCAAACTCAAGATGATTTGGGTTTCCTCTTATTTTTTATGTATTGTTTGTGTCTACTAGCGAGGACCTGACCTAGGTTATAGGACACTTAAGGGGGATATAAGGGGATTACACAAAGCCTACCTTAAGGGTTAGCTAGGGATTTCTTTAAAAGGTTACTTAGCCTAGAGATTATTTAAAGGGCTACTTAAGACTATCATATTTTGAAATTCCTCATTTTGATGGTGATCTATTTTTCACTTTTTATTTTAAAAATGTTATCACGTACCTTTTAAATTCATAGATTTCATTTTATTTGCATCATAAATTTAATATTATCATTTAAGAAGTTCATTATGAGTTTAATCTTTTCTTAAAATTCATCCATATTTTTTAATATGATTCACACTAAAATCTATTGCAACATGGATAATTTAAATTTTGATAATATTAATATTGAATATGACTTTACATTTTAAGTTCAAAAAATTTCCATCATGACAATCTAAATTTAATCTTTTAACTGTGTTTTCACCTTCTAGAGACTATCTAGGGAAACACATATTAGGTTGCAGGATACCTAAAGGTCTATCAACTAAAATAAGGGTTGTCAAAAGTTGTACATAAAAATTTACTTAAGGCCTACCTAGAAGGCTAGTACCTAAGGCGATACCGAGGTCTGTACTTAGGGTATGGGTCACTTAAAGGCCTACCTTATCTTCCAATAAAGTTATCTATAATTAAGTTACCATAGGTAGGTATGGTTTAAATGACCCATAACCTAAGTACAGCCCTAGGTACTTATCTTAAACCTTAGCTAACTCCATAGGTAGGTTTTATCTTTATTATAGATAACTTTTTATAGATAACTTTATTGGAAGAATAGGTCTTCCACATAATTATGTAAGTTCCACTGCAGGGATTTAAAAATGAACTTTCGTTACTTTGTGAAAAATATTTTGAAAAAATATTCTGTCATAAGTTTTCTGTTTCTTTAATTAAAAAATTCGTCAAAAAAAGAATTTAAAAAATTTGCCAAAAGTTGTCACAATTTTGCCTATATCACCGAATTTGGCTAAATTTTATACTTATGGATGATCATCACCACTTGAGCAACATCACAAATTTGAAAAAAAGATCACAGATAAATTGTAACTGATATTGTACTTGATTTGTTCCTACTTTAATTTTTGACATGGAATCTTCAGAAGTAATTAATTATTTGACAAAGATGTGTTGAAGCTGCCTCTTTACTAAGGTATTGCAACATATGTTAAAGTCGGTGGCACTTTTAAATTGTTTGTTAGATGTGTCAAAAAAAATTCATTCTTGAGTAATCACTATTTGTTCCATGACATGATACCTATCACTTCACCCTTGAAACAAGACGTCAAGTCCAGGCAGGCCTTGCCCATAAATATCATGTGAATTTGAATAATTGAAAATATCTCAAGAACAACATGTGTTGCAATAATTTTTAGTGGATTGAAGTAAACATTTTTTGTATTGCGGGGTTTTTCATTGGAGACATACATCGTTTAATTATAAGGTTACAAATTGGAAGTGTACATGTTTAGGAACTGTTTGTATTTTTCTTGGGACCAGGTTTTACTCATGCATGCAAGGCGAAGCTACATACAAATCAGATGTCCAAATCTTTCTCTGTGTGGTTCACGCGGGACTCCTGAGGTAGCGTCGTCACTACCAACTCCGCACTGCGCTTCACTTCAAGAACTGCAAATACCGCCATGCCAAGGAAAATCAAGACAATGGAACCTGCTGCAGCCATCAGCGAGAATGTGGAGTGAGCACCATAACTGACGCCTGATAGGTCACTGGACTGCATGTCTTCTAGTCCCGTGGCACACGTCGCCAGACCCGCAACATATGTGACCTTACCCAGGAACGAGTGCAGGGTGCTCACAAACTGCCGCCGTTTGGATCCCAAAGTGACGAAGCGTTTGTAGATGCCCAAGCCAAACTGGGAACCCCAAATGACTAAGGTGGTCACCCCCATCCATGAATGGCTACTGTATAGTGTGAAGAATGGATACGCGATTGGTTGGGCGGAGAGCTTTTTGTAGTATACAATAGCAGAAAGAGCCAGTGGTACGCAGATCAGTGATAGGACGTTCAGTGATGCGTGCAATACTACGGCAGCCAGCTGACGGTTGCGGGAGCGGAACAGTGGCACCATGTCGAAGATGGGTGCAGAGAATGCAAGTACGGCCTCAGACATTAAAACAGGGACAGCTAGGGTGAACAGGAAAGCGTGCCAGCCGAAGAGAGAGGCATCGACCCACCCAAGCCCACCCTCGACATTCATGACCCACACCAGAACCAACACCAGGAAGGTGATGCTGGCAGCCCTGACGAGAAGTGCCAAGCGTGCAGTGGTCCTATTTGGCTCTGGCAAAACAGAGACTGTGGAACAGCTGGAAGCAGGGGCCGTGTAAGCAGCACCTCCATAGGCCGCCATGTTGACGTCGCAGAACATACTGCTGCTGTAGCCACGCCTGCCCTGGAAGAGAGTGCCCGCGAAAATACCCGAAGTGATGGCGAAAAAAATAGCAACGTTGAAGGACATGACTGCCAACATCATCAGGTATGCCACGCAAACCATAATGAAGCGCAATACGGCACGTGCAATGTCAATGCGAGAGAAGGCCATCCACCACTTATACGGGCCCGAGTTGTTTTGTATATCATCCTCGGTAGAACAGCAAACACCTTCACCGTCACCTCCAGCCTCAAGACCACCATCGTCAACCCCCTTTTTTGACTTGCCGGCTTGCTGCCCCAACTGCTTGGACAGCTTCCTATGCCATCTTGCTTCCAGTCGTGAACTGACAGCCTGCGTATGGTGCCCCGAGCATATTGTTAAGCGAATTTAATCTTGAGACTTACAACTCAGATATACGACAACGTCCAATTACTCAACTGCAGCGTGGGAACTACTTGTTTAGACAGGTCGACTCATATATAAAAGAGTCGATAAGATTGAATCCAAATCAAAATACGAATTGGATAAAGACCGTCACACATATATCAAAATTAAATCTTGACAATCCGAAACAACATTAACCAACTGATGTGACTTGCGTATAATTGCTTCGTTAGCGCAGGGTCTAACACACTTAAGTACGAGGTTTCCAACACCCGCCGTGTGTAGCCTTCATAAGCTTCATAAGCGATGCGACTTATAGCAAGATTTAAGATTGATCCTACTTGGATCTTCTGTGGTGTCTTGACTTCCACCGCAGTACAGAGATGTGAAAACATAGCTGTATGCAACATAAAGTCGTTCCTTCACGACGAGAAACACAAATCCCAGCCCTAGAAACCACCAGGAAACCTCCTGGCTCAGCCGACCAGTGTGCACGGTTTAAACTTGTGTCTATACATCCTTATGGCTCACATAGCTAGGGACTCACCGAAACGATAAGAGTTCTAATCTGTAGGAGATATTGTTGACTCTTAAAACTCTTTCAAGCAGGCAGACCAAAGACCAGCCATTCTTTTACTGGCGAAATAAAAAACCAGAAATTCGAAAATGATGCGTTTCTGGAGGTTTTCAATATCCAGAAGTGAGAAAAAAAATAGTAAAACTAGCCAGATTCCTGTACTTCGTTTCCAGTGTGGAGCCAGCTATGTAGAAAGATGATTAAAGATTTATATTTCATATTTGGCTTCTAGTTATATTCGGCTATATCTATGGTGTGATCATCTGCAGTTTTTTTACATCTTCCTATTGATGGTCGCCACTTTGACTACAAAATGAAATTCCTACCAAAAAAACACCGCTAATGCCATCTTTTAGGCTGCTGTGTGATCACAGCAGCTTTTCATTATACTTTTTCAACTAGCTGAGCTCATAGTCATCTCAAAGCTCTGTCGGTCAACATTGTCCAATTGCAGGAGCTGTGAGTGTCAAACTGTGACTCACCATAATACAATGGCATCTGTCTTTCTTTCAGGAGAACATGCGTTCCCAGAGTTCGTAACATGACTAATTACATATTTTCAACGCACTTGCAGCTATACAATGGTAAGCAACTGTCCCCTCTATCAGTGGCTTTCCATTAGGTTCCTGTGATGACAGCACACTGTGATCAGCCTAATGAAAAGAGATCCTAAGAGTGGGATCTGCAGATCTGAGAGAAACCTGAAGATGAGATGTAGCTGCAAAGTACTCCTTGCTCATAAGGATTCCGGACATCCCCCAAAAGGGAGTTCAGAATTTGATGCTCTCAAAACTACAGCGAATAGTGTTATTTTCTATTATTAACGGACTATGAGATCATTGGAAAAGTAGCTCTTAAACACCCCCACCGCATCATCTAACTTTTTCCCTTAATTCTCGGTTATGAGGGATAACCTCAAACATTCCTCTTAAACTTTAGAGCTGATTCCTATCTGATTAAGAACCCTCCGGACGGTAATAGGATCGGCCATGGAACCAGTGGCTATCGAGTGTGCTTTGAAGTAAAGTGACTATCTGAATCGTATCTGAAGGCCATCAGATAGTTGGAAGTTTAACAGATTTTGAAACCCCCGGCCTAATAAAGGACACAAACTTAGGTTTCCACACTAGAATTTTCGTCAGATGCTTTGTGTATTCATTGCCTGGAGCCAGACATGCTACTAGCCGTGAATTAGCCTTTGAGTCCATACCGATACTAATCGTGGTTGCAATCCTACTGCACTCTCTCTTCCTCATCCTTCCGCTTTCCAGCATAAGGTTGCAGTAAATCCAGGAATAGACCTCTCGTGAAATTTGAGGACAAGATGCATTCTACTTCGCTTCAACTCTGTAACTAATCCCAACTACGTGCTCAAACATTAATGGACATTAGGAAGGTGGGAGTTTAATGGTATATATAGACAGAACAACTGACCCTATATGCAAACCACGAAGCTCTGAGTTCCTCACCTGCAGCACTTGGAACGATATCGCCAGGAAGAAGCAGGCAAACCACGCTCCAGCGAGCTGCCCACTGGTTGACACCACCCATCCCGAGAACAGAAGATTGAAGGGAAGCTGTGTCGAGAAGAACATGCTACTACTGCTCATGTCCGTTGTGGTGTTGCTCGTATTGTTTGAAGAGGTTCCTCCATCAGGCATGTTCATCGTGATCCGCTCAACCGCTCACTTTCACCGAACCCCAAAGACTGGACGTCGTCCCCGGCCCTCACCTGAACTTCTCGAGATGAACCCCCCTCTGTTCAGTCAGCCTTGCAGTACAAGATTGATGAGGGAGCTCATGACGGGAAAATGGGGTCTCTCTGATCAGCATTCACTTAACAATTGCGCTGAGCCAGAGACAATCTCCGTTCAAGCATGAGCAGCCTGGAAGCCGGAGTACGACTTCTGTTTTGAAGTACAAAGTAGAGAAATGCAGTACAATCAGTCTTATTGTTTATGGCGAAAAATCCCCAAAAGGCGATACTTATTCAAAAATTTGGCGATTTTTTTTTTTTTCCTGAGACAAGTCGCCAAATTAGGATCTCGTGCCACATGTCTGTTTCCTGGCTACATTTTTAATGGCATTGTACAAAGCTGTTGCCCAATTAAGTGGAAATCTGTCCGGGGAGACGCCACTGTCGCTACACTAAAAATTTGAAACGAAAAAAAACACTTGTACAAGCTGTTCTCCGGAGTTTCGTTCAATCATGAGCAGCCTGGAAAAGCGGACGTACACGACTTGAGTTTTGTGTAGTACAAAGTAAAGAAATGCAGTACACGCGGCCCTGTGGACTATTAGAGGTTAGGTGTAGGTGGACTTCGATCAGAACTAGACTTTACGCACAGGTAGTTGCAGCAAGGTCCAAAAAGGTGCCGGCCTAGGACCAGTAGTTGTATTTTCAGCACGAGCCCTACAACAGTCCCGTGACACGGGCCGTTTGTGGTTTCCTTTCTGGAGCCTCTACCCATTTGTTTGTTATTCCTTTATTAAACTATTTTTGGAGTTCACTGTACATCATCCCTAATCCATTGGTTTTCTTTTTTGTGTATTTCCTCTTTTACTAATCATAATGGATTACCAGGCTCCGCCTACCCACTGTTTAAATAAATAAATAAATGAATACATAAAAAAGGAAAAACACTCGGAAAGTGAAAAAAAAAGGAAAAAGAAAGGATTGAAGTCCAAACTAAAAACAACACCTGAAAATGGAAAATGCACAATGGAGAGCCTTAGAAGGAGAAATCAAAGTAACCAAGGACCTAAACCCATCATTAGTAGCACAAAGCAAGTTGTGTGAGGAGATGGGTGAAACACCTAGAAGAACCACAAGCCTAGAATAGGCCTCTTTTGCAAGTTCTTATTGCATGTCACAAGATAGTGGTGACTTGAACTTTTTGAAGAGCCAAAGACATTCATTGCCTATAAAATGAATATAAAATAAATGAGGATGTCTTTCAGAGCCTTTCGTTGATCATGTCATTTTAGCACATCGATGAATGAAGTTGTAAGCTCGCTAATGTAAACATCTAAATATCTCTACTACAAAACAGATAAAGTCATCTGCGAGGTGCTGGTTATGATATGACACACCTTTTGCCCAAGTTGTAATTGTCATGACCATTCTTTGAAAAGAAATGGTTCATGAAATAAAATTTGCACAAATCAAGTCAATAATGACAACATTTGTCAATGTGCAAATATCATTTGTTGGTAAGCACAATATCCATTCATTGTCATGATGACTAGAAAGATGGTGTTAAAAGAACATGAATTTGTTCACACAAGACACAAAACCTGATATCCCTAACAATGAAAGCAAAAAAATTTCAAATTGCATCATGTGTTGCAGTGCACTCTCTATTATAATTTATTATTATTAACAAATAGTTATATATCAATAATAAATTTTTTAATTATTAATTTATTATTACTATAACTATTAATAATTATTACTATGAACTAATTAATTAACTTGTAATGAATAATAACTTTTATTTATATTTAATATAGTAGGTAGTTTTACTGACCTAATTATTTAACTATTTACTTATCAACTTGCCTAAACTATATAACCACAATATGTGCAAAATGTATATTGAATATGCCCTACATATAATAAAATTAAATTTTAGAATATATAAATATATTTTTATATATTCTAAAACACCTTAATATATATCAAAGGTATTTGTACATCACATAGAAGTAATCAAGTTGTGACTATTTTGTAACTAATTGGACATAAAAGTCGTTTCTTGGATGAAAAGCCTAAAAATTTAACCATCAAAGAAAGATGTAAAACCTAATAGTCACAAATTAATTATACCATAGTCACCAAAAAAATATTAAATTGAAATGGATGGTGATTGGTTGTAAAATGCCATAACATAGTTACAAATGACATTTAATTGCATATAGTTGCAAATTGAATGATTGCATAATACAAGATTCTTCCTAATGACCTAAGGTGAACTTTGAATGGAAATGGACCTAAATTATTGGGCTTTATAGCCCCCCATAAAAATGGGTGTTCGTTTTACAAAAATCTAGATGCAATGATAGGGACCACAAGCCCCTAGCTCCCCAAGTATGTTGTTAAAGCAATAACTTTTGCAAAGACAAGACCTATCCCACCTCTAGAAATGGGAAGAGATGTTTGTTATGAACTAAGGGAACCTATGGACACTCTAAAAAACATGGCCTTAAGCGTTTCTCAAATACATAAATGAAGTTCGAGTGAAAGGAAGCTTAATGACCTTGCAAATTTAAAAAGTGCAGGTGAAAAAACAAAGAACATAATAAAACCTTCAGGCAAAACAACGAATGAGATTCCCAACGAAACACCCAAAATTCTAATCCCCCAAAAAGGGTACAAAAATTAGATAAAAGCAAAAACCTTGAAAGTAACCTTTAAAAAGATAAAACAACACATTTGCGAAACTAAATTGCAAGGCCTACCAAATTAAACTAAGAAGGAAAATGAAAAAAAGACCTGAAATATAACCAAAACAAGCCCAATGATGTGGATGTCATCTACAATGGAAGGAAATAAACAAAATAATAAAAGACTAGTTGAACTATGAAAGGCACAAAAATGAACTAAGATGAAAAAAAGACCACCCAAAGGATCCATTAGCCGGTACCAATGGAGGATTGAATAATATAAACATCACCCTAAAGGGAATGGTGATTAAATAAAAGAAGGAGCTGTGGGCCATAAAGAAACAGACAAAAGGTATGAGTTGAAACAATTACCCACATGAAACGCACATCTTTTGTAATATTATTCTAAGGGAAATAATGTTGAAGGTATTTGCAATATCTTCTTGCAACACCACTGAATAAAGGTGAACATTTAAGCCTACCTAAATATCATGCACCATTGCTTCACAACCTCCTTTGATTATAACCCCAAATTAATGGGGAGACAAGTGAACTGGAAATGCATCACAAAATTGAAGGCAAAGGGTTTTGTTCATCAATCAATATAAAACCTCACTTACTGCAATCGGTTGAATGCCACCAAAAAGTTTGGCCAAAACTAACAACCTCGCAACACCGAGGGCCCTAACTATATTCCCAAGGATATGCCTTGCAACAACATAACAACATACCAAGAATAATTGGAAAAAGCCACTAGTCGAATCCTTTGAATCAAATATTTCTCAAAGGTGCTTGAATATCATGCTTGAAAACTCGCCAATTGAAAGGTGAATCAAATGGATGAATGCCAATCTAAAAGTGTTTTTTAAAAAATCCAAATTTGATTCTAACTAAAACTCCATTAAAAAATTTGAGCATGACAAAAATGAATTTGAAAAATGAAAAGCTTACAAAGAAACCATGGTCTTGGAAGAGGCCGAGATTGGGGCAAAGGGGGGCCATACTTCCTTGCTTGCCCTAGGGCTAAACTTTGACAAAAACAATGAGACACCAAGCAAGAGGAGAAGGAAGAGGCTTCTAAAGGAAGGGCACAATCCAAACAAAAGGGACCCAAAGTAAACCAACTACTAGGGCATGTGCCTGCACCAAACTATTTAGTTTCATTGGAATTCATTGCAAGAAACTTGATGAAACATGTGGAATTTGCAAACTTTGTGTCCATGTCACAAGCATTGAGTTGACCGAACACTAGGCCCCCAAGTGATTCGTATTCAGCAATCTCTCTTCCTGCTTTCACACTGAAAAACTCTGATAAGGTGCAAGCTTGCAAATTCACTATCCATGGACGAGTTTTTTAGCAGCAAAAGCTTATTTTCAAGTCAGTCAGCAATGGTCAACACTAAATTTTTTGTTTCCAACTATGCTGAACAGTTGTAAGGACCTGTCAGAGATTTCACAGTGTATTAGGAGGGTGCATTAAACATGTAAGATTCCCTTTGGATGAATGGTCATCTTATATTTCTGGGTGGACTCTTACATTTGGTAATGGGTTAGTATTTTTCTTTGCGCGTCAAATATGCAATCAACAGCGGAGCAGTCATTACACACTGTAAGGCCCTTGGATGGGCACGTTACCAGAATTCAGCACCGCCCTCAGCTGCCACCTTGCACTGTGCCTTATTCTGGTAATCACCATCCCCATCTGCAGGCCATACTTTTCACTTGAATTCGAAATATTGGAAAGGTTATGATATTTTTGGGTCAATAGTGATCAATACTACTCTGAGCACCCCTTGTGAACGGTGAAGGGCTTTCTAGCTGCTAATGAGACAGCTACCAGTCATTCAAGACGAAAGGCCGGCAGGGGGGAGGATAATGCAATAATGCAATAAACCATTCTTGAAGGGTAGTTGGTTCAGGACACCTCGTGCTCGTTGACGGAGGGCGCCATGTGCGCGGACTGGGGAGGAGAAAAGCAAACCCTTTTTACTAAGAAAATTCCATGAAATAGCTCGTAGTGAGAGGGTCCGCCCCCCTGATCTCTGAATTTGTGGGAGTCAACTCCTGTGGCACCGGGGAGTATCGCAGATCTTTGTTCAAGGTTGAAGCAAGTGACGAAAAGTGAGCAAAATTATGAGTGCAATGGGTTTGCAAACTGCTTGTCCCTTGCGAACTTCTGTACTGACTTCACCCTATCATCGTTGTACTACAGCACACGGTTGTAATTTCAATAATCAGCTACCAATTTGATGTTCCCCTTGTGATCCGCTCTCTTAGGTGGTTCTTTTGTCTTATTGGATGTGGGTCCTTCATTTTTTTCCTTGTATTCCCCCTTTCTGGGGTGCTTTGGTTTATTTATGATTGGCAGGGTTTCATTGTCAATACCAATTACAAAATATTATAGTTATACCTTAGTTGTAATTCAGTGGACCATTTTATTTTTTTAAATTTGTCATTAGCAGTGTTGGTCTGGTATCAGGTATTCTTTTATCAGTCAGGTCCTGATATATGGGTGTGTGAATTTTTTGTAATAGCAGAAAATTGGTATCAACTGTTATATATAATAAAATTAATATCAACATAGGTTTAGACAAAATTTGATTGATATGCATTTTTTGAATGTCATGTATGATACTCAAAAGAATGGGTGTGAGCTTGAGGCCAAGCAATGAAACAAACTCCAAACCAAAAGCAAATATACTAAAAGGCCTTTTGTATGATACTCAAAAGAATGAGTGTGAGCTTGAGGCCAAGCAATGAAACAAACTCCAAACCAAAAGCAAATATACTAAAAGGCCTTTTGTATGATACTCAAAAGAATGGGTGTGAGCTTGAGGCCAAGCAATGAAACAAACTCCAAACCAAAAGCAAATATACTAAAAGGCCTTTTGATACATAACTCAAAACCCAATCTATGTATGCTATGTTCTCTAGCTACAACCCACAAAGACACTAGTTTCTATGGTTGTGCAAGTTCGATAGTTTCAATAATCCTCTACAAGATGGGATACTTAAAAATGCAAGGACTACATCCAACACCTTTTGTGGCCCTAGCATGTGATCATCATGAAAATTGATCCATCACCATTGTTAAACTATAACATGTAACCAACCCACCTACTAAGCAATAACTACAAACTATTCGATATTGTGCAACATTGTAAAAAAGACCAACTTCCAAGAGCTCATTCTCATAGTCATCAAGTATTCTATCCTTGATAATCAAGAAGTTTTTCATTGCCCTAGTAATAAAAAGATCGCCAATCCTTGCATCATTTGGTCAATTTTTTAATGTCATCACCAACTTATCCACGTTTTGCATTTCAAGTCAGCAATGTCATTATGAGTTTCTTACAACATTGAAAATCCATTTAGTTTCAATTTGAGAACCTAAATACCTAGAAATTATAAAGCCAAAATTGTAACATGAAAAAATTATTTCTCATGTTCTTTCCACCATCTCAAAGGAGATTACAATCAATGTCATTACAATTATGACTTAATGTCAATTCACTTTTCACCAAAAACAAAATGGTTTCCTTAAAGCTAAAGCTTCCCAAAGATCAAGACTTTCTAGTCATGCACTTCCATAACTACCTTTATTGTGTCCTTGCCAAGAGACTCCATGTGACATTGAAAGCTTTTGAACCAAGGATCCAATTGGAGGGCATACATATGTGTGTTTGAGTAGGGTTAAAAGTGACTAAAATTGCTAGAAAAGGGTTTAACATTAATAATCTCAAGTCCCATCCTTAGCTATAATATTTCCAACTCCTAGTCAAAATCATCAAATTCAAGAGGTGGATTAAAGGTTACCCAAACTTATTAATCTTTATGCAATCTAACACTAATGAAAAATGCAACAAATAGAACATTTAACAACAACAATGAATAACCACTAGTCAAAGCAATAGTAAAAATGCCCTCATCCTTTGCATATACAATTATTTTGTTTGGTAATTGGTACTAACAAAAAACCTCTCACATGTTCTACCAAGGCTACTCCAAATGTGTTAAGAATTTCAAATAACCCAAGCTACTATTACATGGCATAAAATTCACTTCTCATTAATGAAATTTATCACAACAACAAATGTATCAAAACCAAGCATCAAAAGGTCAAATGAAGTTGTGGTAGTTGCACATTGTGCAATAAAATGAAACACATAAAGGTCCATTGTCTTGGCCAACATGTTTAGGATATGTTCATGCACAAGTTCTTTATGGGAAAGAAACTTTACTCAATCTTATAATACCACATAACAAGATGTCACAACACATGGCCTATTACTTGTGTTTGAACACCAACCACAACACTTTGATTACCACCAGTTTTTAATAATGACAAAACCCTAAACCCAAGAATAAGTCAGTGGGAATAAATCCGTTTCAAATTTTTCTTTGACCATCCCACATCAAAACATTTTTCTTTCTAGTGATCTTCCACTGTTGAGCTACCACTAGGGCAACAAATTACAACTTCATGATTAAACAGTCAGCAAACCCATCATTATGAATTTATCAAATCTAACAAATTCATATACATGTGAAACCAAAAGTTATTAACAAACTCAACTTTAACAACATGCAACATTTGTTTCAACTTTAAGAATGGTTCAAAAGATATGAATAGACTGTACCCACTCCTAAAGAGGTTAAGACAAAAAAACCCATTGGTTTTATTTGAATAGCCACACCACTAACTTCCAGTCCAAGGAAAGGCGCAAAGTTGAACAGAAAGCAACTTGACATACACATCAGAAAAAACAAGAAAAATATCCTTGTTGTGCATAGTGAATTTTACACAAATCAGCCAAGAAAAATGCAGATGCAAATTATTAGGAGATGCAAGAAATAATGATTTAAACAAAAGGGGACTAAGTGAAAGAACCGACAAGTATCACAACACAAATATCTTGGAAGTCTCCAACAACTACACTTGATAATACATAACAATGTTGCAAATCATGGCACATTAACCCAACAAGTTTTAACATAAAGGAATATTGGCAAACCTTCCTGATGTTCCAAACACAACACCAAACATATAATCCACACCCATATAGGCCTATATTTATTTTTCAATTTGTAAACAACTTTGAATCAACATTGAATCTCATGTAGATACCCCAATCACTTGGGTTTCACACTTTCACAACCCAACAAGTGTAAATGTTTAATAACTCAAGATGATAATATGTATAATATCACATATGCTCAATAGACAACTTGACATCAAGAAGGTAAACATAATCAGTTACATGCATTTTTCTTCACAAAAGCACTCAAGTATTGGATCATGCTCTTAGACCATTGAGATCAAACATTGAGAGCAAAAGTAATAAACCTTTAGATGTTGATGAACAAGGACTTTGTTGAAGAATGTCCTCTTTTTTATATGTCTACAAGCAAAACAATCTCAATTCTTGGATTTCATTTTCTAGAAAATACAAGACAAATACTCAAAGATATGGAAGGTTTTTATGTTTAGTGGGGAAAGCAAGGACCTGTGACATTCATTGTTCTTCTTGAAGGACTTCCACATCTCCACGTCCCAAATGTATTGTACAAAGAAGGCACCACATTTGAACATCTTCTACAAGAGTTTGACAAATTGACCTTGAAATTGACCCAGTACAAGACTTGAAGGCAAATGATAGAAATGGTCAATTTGTGAAATTGCAAGTTATCAATGACTCAAATGATAAAGCTTTTCATGTTTCAAGCTTGTTGATTGGAGATAACACAAGTGTTCATTTCTTTGGAGGAATTCCAAGAGTTGGGGCCTACTTTGTAATGCTAATCATAGTTGAATTCATTGCAAAGAAGTATCTAAAGGAAGAATTCAAAGATAGGCTACCAAAATGGTTTGCGCAAGTGCGGCAATATGTACCACCTTACAAATTGAATGGATTTTTTAATTTTTTTTCCGAGTTGACAAATCAGGATCAATTTGTTGGTCTTCACAAAGATATTGCAAGAGTGATCCAATATTGTATGGGTTTGATCTATGGTTGCAAAAAGCAAGTAATTGCACTTTTGTTTGTTGATACATTAAAAATAGAGCACATTGCGACTATAAGGCATTTGAGCCAATAGACACAGAGTTCATGGCTACTTGTGGAATTGCAATGAATACTATTCTGGACATGAACAACAAAAGAATTTCAAAGGACCAAAATGCAAGGACTGTAATTGAAAAGTACAAGGAGAAGCTCAAGGAGATAAAGGTAGCTAGAAAGGCACAACTGGATCAAGAAAAAGTTAATGTTATAGCAGCCAAGAAGGCAAAAGAGAAAGAGGGTAGGAGGAAATAATTTGAAGAGGCACATAAAGCATGGAAAGAATCACAAATTGCGAAGGCTAAAGCTAAGAAGAAAAAAGGTGAAGAAATGAAAGCTAAAAAAAAACTTGGGGACGAGGTCAAGGTAAGTTCAACAACTGGTGAAGGGCATAGTAGAATTATGCATTGGCTATAGCATTGACTTGTAGCAAGTAACATTTAATAATCATAGGACATAACATGCCTTGGTGAGAATTAATCATTACAAATAATCTCCAAACTTGATGAACTTGATTTCAATTTTGTTCTAATGTTGTTGTCTCCAATGGGTCTGCAATGGTGTCTTATTGCATTTGAGGTGAAATTGCCTAGAATAATCAGTAGAAATCTCTCTGGCTATGGAGACAAGAGGAGGAGGCAGAAGAGGAAGAGGAGGATCCAAAACCTATGCCTGAAGAAGAACCTCTAGAGGAAGAAGGGGATGAGGAACAGGCACCAACAGATGAGGCAGGAGAGGAGGCTGGAGAGGGAGATGAGGATGGGAAGTGGAAGAAAAGCCTGTAGATCTTGGAATTGATGATGTGGAGCTTGAACAGAATCCTTTGGAAGGCATAGAAAAGCCAAAATGAGAAGGAGAGAGAGAAGACGAGGAGGAGGAAGCAGGGGAACTAGAAGAAGAACTGGAGGAAGAGGAGCCTGAACCTCCAAAGGAAGAAGAGGGAGTTGTAGAGTCTGGGGAAGCAGGGGCAATAGAGGAAGGAACAGAAAAAGCAGTGGAGTCCGAGGATGTAAAAAAACTAAAGCAAAAGAAAGCTGAGAATGCAAAGAAAGCAAAGAAGATGAAGAAACAGATCAAAGACTTGAAAAATTTGCTAAAAAGGTTTGACAAGGTGAAAATGAAAACCACATTGGATTTAGAGAAGGTGGGCAAAGAGGCCAAAAAATATGAGAAAGCATTGCAAATAGCAGATGGGTGAATTGACCATCAATACTTCCAGGGTGAACTACCTCAAACACAACTTACTACCCTGATCACCAAGTCAAAACTCCACCATTGACCAACACTGCTGCACATCGGTCCCATGATAAAATGGAATGCACATTGGTTCTTCCAAATTTTCAATACTTCCTGTGTATTACTACAATTGGGACTCAAACGTCCTACGCCTAGATCAAAACATAATCATTTGCCCAAAATTTCCAGCAAGCAACACAAGCTGCACCTTGAATTGTAGTTGCATTTCTAGATGTTGTGAAAGTGGTCAAAACTCATGGTGTGGCTGCCCCTAGTAATTAATTTCCTCTATAGATCTCTATGGGATGGTCTATACAACCATCTCCATCAGTAATCCAACTAAAAGCAATGGGAATCTAATCTTTTATAGATTTGTTTCATTAACCATCCGGTATTAAAACATTTCCCTTTCCAAAGCTTCTTCTAATGTTGAGTTACCAATAGGGCAGCACAGTACAGCTTCATGTTCAGATAGTCAACAAACCCAACATTATTCATCTATCAACCCTGACAAATAACCCCAGATTTGAAACCAAAGGTTATCAACAAATTCAACTTCGTAACTGCAACATTTGTTTCAACCCTGACAACCTATCAAAAGACATTCCCACTGCCCAAAGTATACCCACTCCTAACTAGGTTAAAACAGAGAGAGTTAAAAGGTTTGATTTGAACAATGACACCACTAATTGCCAGCATCCAAAATAAGGCCCAAAGTTGGCAGAAAAGAGCTTGACATATGCATCAAAAAACATGACAGAGATCTTGGGTGGGCATAGTCACTTTTATAGAAATCAAGTTACAGGAATGCACATGTAAAATCTAAAAGAAATGCATGATGGTTTGATTTGAATAATCACACAACTGATTTCCAATATCTAAAATAATGCATAACATTGATAGAAAGGAGCTTGATATATGCATCAACAAACATGAGAGAGAACCTCGTCGTGCACCAGTGAATTGGAAGTCAATTTTCAGGGCTACATACAACATTTTCTCAAATATAAAATGTCATCTAATTATGAGGTTGCATGTAGACAAAAATAAACAGTAGCTTTGGGTTGATTTTGGAGTGATGGGCTATTGCCATTACTCCTTAACGTCAAGTTGCACTCCCAACATTGGGTGCAGTAGGTACATCTAACAATCTAGGCTATTTCAAGCAAATTGCTGTAGCCAGTTTGTATAAATTACAACATATTGATTTGCCCAAAATTTCCAACAAGCAACACAATTTACATCTTCAAGGTTAGATTTGTTTCTCGATGTTGTCAATGCAGTCAAAACTTAGACATGGTGTGGCAGCCTTTAGCAATTAGAACCCTCTCTAGATTTCTTTTCATAATTATTTTCGACATTCTAAATAGAAGGCAATGGGAAGAAATCCTTTTTAGACTCGTTTTTATGACCATCCCACATCAAAATAATGACCTTGACCAGTGATCTTCCAACGTTGAGCTACAATAGGGTAGCACAATGCCCTATTCATCATCAGACAATTCAGAGAAACTATTCATTATTAATTTCAAAGTTTAGTAGAGTTTACCTATTATATGCAGCCACTGCAGTTAGAGGTGGTCATATGCAGGGAGAGAATAGAAAGCATCATTTAAGAATATTTATCAAAAAACAATAACTACACTACAGACTCAATGGGTTGTAGATGGAGCTTTGTGATTAGAAAGAAAGAGCAAAGAAGCAAAGTTCCTGGAATGTCAATTGAAAGATGATTCCCATAACCTACAACCTACCCAGATAGAGTCACCAAAGTTGAAGAACTGAGCTCTACTGTCAAAAAAGACAATCAGGTTATTTTGAAGTAAGATAAGTCAACTCTATTTTTTTTTACCATCCCACATCAAAACAATGACCATGATCAGTGATCTTCTTCCAATGCTAAACTACAATAGGGCAGCACAATGCAACTTCATGATAAGACAACACAGAAACTAATCATTATGAATTTCTAAAGTTTTATAGAGCTTACATATTATATGCATCAATTGCAGTCAGAGGTGGTCATGTGTAGGGAGAGAACAGAAAGCATCATTCAAGAAGGTTTATCAGAAAACAAGAATTACATGACAGACTCGATGGATTGCAGATGGAGGTTCGTAACCAAAAAGAAAGAGCAAAGAAGCAGAGTCCCTGGAATGTAAATGTCATGTTTGGGCAAATATAGTGAAACCACTATATTTGCCCAAACATGACATTTTGACAATCAAAGAAAGGTGACTTGTACTTAGGATTGATGAGAGTCTGGTATACATTATTCGCAGCATGTGATACATGACCAGGAGGGGAGCTTTCTAGTACATGTGCATTGTATGAAACTGAGAAAATGCGCACAGCTTCCCCCAAATCAATTGGCAGCCATTCTTCAGGCCAACATACATCATCATGACCTCGTTGTGTCCATGTCAATTAACTTTCAACTATGCAAGTTGACATTGTTTCAAGTAGTTTTCAACTATAATTCAAATTTTGAATTTCCCGTCAAACACATTGTCACCATTGTTATATGTCGTACCATCCATTCATAATTAATTATGGCATTATATATATTATATGACATTTAATGGCATAAATGGAATCATTTATAAATT
>Ga0116227_10006174_pt1 | contig 24527 bp, 9 predicted proteins | sample S1TSphgellanicum_FD_89693 | JGI IMG/M metagenome (GOLD analysis project Ga0116227, IMG submission 89693) | Host-associated microbial communities from peat moss isolated from Minnesota, USA - S1T2_Fb - Sphagnum magellanicum MG | ecosystem: Host-associated > Plants > Peat moss > Unclassified... | reverse complement strand
TGTGTTTTTTTTTTGTTGTTGTTTTTTGGTGTTTTTTTTGGTGTGTTTGTTGTTTTTTTTGTGTGTGTTTTTTGTGTTTTGTTTTTTTTTTTTTTTTTTTTTTTTTTTTTTTTTTCCCCCCCTTGGGCTCCATATTGTGCGTTTTGTGCTTTGCAGTGTTGTGTTTTGTTTGGACTTCAATCCTTTTTTTCTTTTTTTTTTGTTTTTCTTTCTCTTGTTCCCTTGATGGGTGTTTTTCCTTTATTTATTTATTTAATGAAAACCCATATGGACCGTTCCATAGTCTACTGTCTCTCCCTTACAGGCAGAGCCAAATATCAATAGTAATAATAATAATAATAATAGATCCACTCATCATTGCTTTAAATTAAATTAACAGAAGTAGATGATAAACAATTTTCTTCTGCAAGGGAATCTCCAGTTTTTCTTCTTCACTTCACAGTCTTCTGTACAGTAGCAGTATAATAATAATAATAATAATAATATTTCATGCTGCAGCATGAAATTGTGTCATTAGGTTAAATGGGTATCTTCCAACAAGTTGGAATTTTTGGGTTCATGTAATAATAGGTTTAGGGTTTTGCATGAAGACTAAAGGCTTGAAAAAACCAACAGGAAAAGAAAAAAAAAGATTTAAAAGTGTGTATTTGTTATTGGAAAAAATGAGGCCCAAAATTTTGATTAAGCAATTAACACGCTTGTTTAACAAGTGCTATTGTTGTTTCTTGTTTTGATGGGTGGGATCCAAATGGAAGAAGCTGGAGAAGAGAGAGAGGGGGGAAGGCAGGGAAGCAGGACATTATATAATATGTGAATATAACAATAAAGCCGTGTGAATAATAACAACGCACACACACGGTTTGTCGTTTTGTGCATTGCTTCATAGTTTTTGAAGGGCTTGTCGTTTTGTGCCGTGCATAGTTTTGAAGGAAATCATGCAATTCATGTATGTTCTGATGATGTTTCTGCTCATGGAGAGCAGAGATAGATGGGAAGAGTCAAGATAGGGAGGGAACTTTGTTGGTCAACATCAATGAACGGGAAACCAAAAAAAAAAAAAAAAGAGTGTCAGGAAGCTCTTCACCTACTAACTAGTGACAGATTTTTGACTGACCAACTCATGCATCTAACTATGCCTCAGAAAATCAATGTCTTGTCCAGACTCTGCAGCAGGGATGTGTGATAATAATAATAATAAGTAGAAAAGGACAGCATTGATCTCTTCACCAAAGTCTGTGTGTGTTGCTGCAATGTTTTGAGTGAGAGAGAGAGAGAGAGAGAGAGAGAGAGAGGTTTGGTCTCTTGCAGTCTGCAGATCAGCAGGTGGCTCAAGCACATCACTAAGGGGCAGGAGGAAGAGGAGGAGGAGGATTTGTACTACTACTACAGTCTACTATAATTACTCACTCCACAGTTCCGTTTTGTCACACACAACCCATCAGTGTTTTTGGGCAATATTTTGTGTTATAAGGTCCAAAATGGTGATCATGCAGATTTGGTTACAAAGACAAAAATGAAAAAATATTTTTGAAACAAAACAACCTTCTATATTTTTTGGGTACCTACTTGAACTATGTAAAGAAAATATGGCTATTTTCGTTTTGGGTTAAAACTTTGGCCTGATTCTGGCTATTGAAATTCTCAAAAAGCACATGATTTTAGCACTTTCGGATTTTAGTATAGCATTTTTGGCTATATATGTATATAGAGCAAGCACAAAAAGAGGCTGCAACTCACAAAGGGTAACACGACAGGTAGGAACCACTTACTGAATATACTCTGCAGTGCTCAGAAACATGTCCCCTGGCAGCAGCCAGCAGCAGCACCTTGCTTTGTCAGATGACTTTCAAGTAGGAGGATTGTTTTTCCAAGTACCCACCATGGATCTCCTGCACCTTCTTCAAGGATGAGGATAAGAGGAATTTTTAACATTATTTTTCATTTTTTATCTTTTTTTCCTTGTCAACTAGTTTAAGGTTGGTTATGGGTGATTGATAACTTGGAACCAAAGGTTGCTCCTTTGCTGCTGCTGCTGCTGATCTCTGTTGTTGTTGTTGTTGTTGTTGCTGCTGCAACCAGCTACAGCTCCCTCCTACCACTGCAACCCAGCAGCAGCAGCAAGCAGTTACCCAAAGGAGAGAAAAACAAAATGACACATTCTTGAGTAGTTGTGGCAGCATCTCTCACTATTATGTCTCCCACAGAGCAGTCATCTCCTGCTGCTGCAACTACAATAATATATTCAATAACTTTTGGACATATCATGGATTTTTGTGTGTTTCTTCTTCTAGTACACCTGCAAAATATATTTGTATATTTACAGATGATGAGTGAAGCAAGTGCATAAGTGTATGCATGTGTGTGTGTGTGTGTGTGTGTGTGTGTGTGTGAGAGAGAGAGAGAGAGAGAGAGAGAATGGTGCATCACAAGACAAAAAGAAGATAAAGATTTGCTTTAAACTAAGATGATGAGATTCCATAGACACTTCTTGAAGATAAATCCATCACATACACACAAAACATGTAGAAGTGTGTTCATACTGAATTGGCTTGGTTTCATCAACTTTCCATCCAACAATTTGATAATGAAAATCATGTGAAATTCGTTTGTCCAGTCCTTAACCAATTTCAAACCTGGCTTATTGATTATGAATAACTAACTACCTTTGGGCCTTCGGTGATAACTGGTCATTGTCTTTGTCCACATTTTGGGTGGAGTGGAATGCTTTGTAGTTTGCCCCTGCCCACAAAAAAAAATAGGGTACTCTTCACTTCACTTGCACCTGAGCCAGTTCAACACTAATTATATTATTATGTTAAAATTTTCAAAAAATTCTTTTTGTGAAGGAAAATAAAGAATCTTATGAAATACTTGAGAATATATCATTTGTCAAAATGGAATCCTCAAAATCAATTAATTATTCAACAAACATGTGTCCAAGTGGCCAAGGTATTACACTAATAAGGTGAATTATTTATGTAAAGTTTAAGTGGGTTGTCATCAACCTCCTCTTCATCCATGAATAAGGCAGCTGTTGTTCCAAGTTTTGCAACCTCTCACAAGCTTCATCATAACATGACAATCATTAGCCAAGAAGGGGTAGACAATTTGGATGGGTTCTAACAGATGGGGCACTATCCGTCCATCCATCATCACTTTGCCACCACCGACTCAAAACATTCAAAGGCTAAGGTAATCAAACAGCAGCAACCGTCCATCCATCCATCCATTGATCCATTGCATGCATGAGTTAGTGAGTATCAGGAGCTGAAAGACCTATTTCTTCTCTCTTCAGTTTTCTTTCCCCCCCAGAAACAAACAACCCAAATTGTTATGAAGTGCCTTTTGTGTTATGAAAATGCATGCAAATTATGAAAAAAGTCTTTGAAAGATTGCAGGAGTGAGGAGTGGGTAGGTAAAGTGTAGAATGACTATACCATTGGGAAAGGAAGGACTGCACTATTTACTCCCTCTCTCCCTCCCTCTCTCCCTCCTCTCTTCCCCTCAACCCCCAAGCACATAAGTGGGCATATTCTAGACTCACAAAAGAGCATCATCATAATTTTTCTACACCCACCATCATGTTGGTGTCCTTGAGAAATGATGCTTGCTTTCAAAAACTTGCTAGGTTTGCACATGACACAAAATGATCTGCATTCAGAGTCCCTTGCTTGAAAAGTCCAAAATTAAGGAAGCACATTGTGCTGCACTACCTACAAGCATAGTACCTAGGCTCGTTCGACAACAAGGTGCTTTATTTTATTTTATTTTTATTTTATTTTATTGTTTTTTAATGTTCGGCAGTAAAAATAATAATTCAGCATTACAAATAATAATTGAGTAAAAATAACAATTCAGCATCATACTAAATAATGAAGGTATTGTGCTTGAGAGCTTCATTTGTATTTTTGGCACATTAGGAATTTATTTTTCAGAATTTTTGACAATTTCAATAAAAGTAACTGATTAGTGCCTAACCAGCCTGGGTAGTACACTAGTCCATGTAGGGTTCACCAAGGACATTTGACACTAGAAATTGACCAAAACTTATCTACGGATTTCTGTTTGGTTTTGACAGTATCAAGCTCTTTCCCCACAATTGGATGAATGTGATGATGTGTGACAAGGTAACAATAGAAGCAAGAACAAGATTCCAATGCAAACTCAACGATGCTCTTAAGTTCACGAAGTTCATTGATGAGCATTCACTTTTCATTCATCATTTTAAAAGTTCATTCATCTTCACTTTTCATTCATCATTTTTAAAATTCATTCATCATCTTCACTTTTCATCCATTGTGAATGAACATATTATTAATGCTTCTAATAATTTGTCACATTCACATTACCAACGTATTATGGTAGTGTTGCCACCATCACCTTATGTTGTCCATTGAGGCATCTTTGACCAAGTGGTTTGGATTATCTTTGAAGATTGAATTTTTGTTACCAATGTAGCTAAGTATGTGATGCAATGGTTGCAGTTTTGCCAAGGACATTTAAAGGGACATGGAATGGAATCTAATCCAAACCTTCAACTCTATTTGGAAAATGTGTATTTTTTGGCAACACTATATGTTGCAAAACATCTTTTTGACATGGCACTAGTAGATTCGTCATTTTTTTGGAGTAATTTTCTACTTGTATAAAATGAAATCAAAATTGAAAACTTAATTTAAGATATAAGAAACATCATAAATTATGAAAAATTGCATTGAAACATGTGAGAATCCATGTCAAAAACATAATTGAACAAATGCACAACTGTAATTAATCATGACACACAATGGCATGCACCAAATTGCTTGAACTAGCAACAAGGTCAAAATCTCATTCCTTTGGGACATATAAGTTTTTTGCCTTAAATGTGACATTTAGTACATAACAATAATAATCATAAATTACACCCTATAACATACCCTAAAATCTATCATTAAACATATGCTAGGACTTTTATAATTAGATATAGAAATAAAATATTTAATTTGATTCAATTCAACATTCATCAATCACATTCATCCATCATCGTCCATTTATCATCAACAATAAATGCTTTGAATGTGTTCAAAAAGGTTCACATTGTATGGTGGGCCATATGGAAATTTCCTTGAGCTAGGTCTCCATATGGGTATAAATAGAGCCCCTCATAAAATTATATTTAATTTGTTCAACACCAATTTCATGGTGCCACTTAATTATGTTTTAATCTTGTTCTTTATATTTCAGGTTTCATTTTTTGCATGTTTTGAACAAAAATTTGTTTATATCATTTCTTGCATGTACAATATGGCCTTGTTTTAAGTTATCATTGGTGCGCAGTTTGACTTAAGTTGAGTTTTTTTGTTATGGTTTGTCATTGTACTTGTGGAAGTTGGAATTATTTTTGGTCATGGTAGTTTTTCATGCCCATAATAGTTTGAACAATCTCCTCATCAAGCCTACATTTATTTTTTATGTCTAAAATCCATGCCACATCAAAAGATGAATTGTAATTACATCCACATAATAAATATTTATTACTTGTATGCAAAAACAAAATCAACCACTTTGTGAATCCACATATATAAAGCAATCAATCCTTGACACCATTAACATGCGTTCCTAGAACACAACACCAAACAAAAGCACTACAAATCAATTTCCTAGATAAGTTGATAGAATACACTCAAGGTACCTATGGTTTTGTCTTGACTGAATATGTTTGGTCATTTTAACTTCATCCTTATTATTACCCAAACTAATGAGCCCAAATCGAACTCATTGACATGTTATTATTGAGCACAACCCTAGTTTCATTTAATTTGGTTTCCACCTTTGTTGGTACATTAATCTCCATTGCTCAACAAATTGAATCATTCCTTGAAAATTTAATGTCATTTTGAAAGTCTAGACAAAAAACATACATCCATTAACAAGTTTTATGCTCTCTTCACCATAAATCATGCCCAACTATTGTTCAACCAATTGGCGTGTGACATCTTGTGAGACAAAGCTACATTCCTCTTAGTCAATTTCAATGTGGATTAAAAGGTGATGTAAAGGACTTACCTTACAAAATCTTCCAACTACCAATCAAGCCATTGCACATATTATTCAATTAACTGAAACAATTTTTTAGTGTTGTTAGAAATTTCATTAGGATCCATCACCAATCCAAATGAATTTTGCATCTCCCATGTTGTCCCAATCACTATAAACTACACCAAAAAATGACCCCTTCCAAATTCATGAGATTTTATTAGACCTCTCTCAAAATAAGAAAATAAATGTCAACATGAAAACATTGTTAATATTGTGGAGAAATACATCATATTGCTAATGAATATCCAAATAAACATGGTCACCATACATCACATGTCATTTTGAAGGAGGGTTTTTTTTAATCCACAAATTGTTAATTTTTAAATGAATGGTTGTCATTTTCAAATAATGGATGTTTATTTTACATCATGAAAAGAGAAAATATGAACATCCATAATTTTCTTGCCACCTTAGTGTGATTTCAGCTAAATGAAGTCTCCATTCTCAAACATCAAAATGTTAGACGTCCCCATAATCATGATTGTGTTTGTGAACTCAAATGTGAACATGGAAATAGATGTATGTAAATGGAAATTGATAAGATTCTTAATAGTACACAAGGATCAAAGTGTCTCAAATCATTAATTATGGGAACAAAGGTTTTCGTGCATGTTGCAAGGAAAAGAGACAAATTCTTGATATATATGTCTTTCTAGCACAAAACTTTATACACAAGAGTCATAGTTGAGATCCCTAAATTTTATATGAATATTATTTCTAAAAAAATAATATGAACAATGTCAACATTTTATTTAAACATCAACCATATATGATCAACTTGGACAAAGATGCATAACCCCCATAACTTGGCACAAGATGAACTTATAACACTTCAAAAATATATAAATGAAAATCTTGAAAAGAAGTTCATTCGACATTCCAAATCTTCAACTAATGCCTTAATCCAATTTCTAAACTTCTCTCAAAACATATGTTGATTGTGGATTGAATGATAGTATTAGCTTTAAAACTTAATCCATATTTATTCATCCATGAATTCTCAAAGAAAATGTGATTATTTGTGTTTCAAGAAGGATTATTTATGTAACAAATGTGTACATTTCAACAAAAAGTGGATATTTTAAGGTTGAATATTCTTCTTTACATTATTTGAAAGAAGTTTATCACATACAAACCATTTAATGAATTATAGAACCCCATGATTGGGGAAACATGTCTAAATTAATTCAAGATTATATAGCATCAATTCAATGATTTCTATAATTAAAAGAATTCATATTTTCTTCAAAATATGTAAATAATATGACTCCATTTGCATTATTTCATACTTTCATTATTTATAAATATTAATGTATCATGTGCCATTGACGTGAAAGTGAACCAATTACCCAACTATCATTATTACAAAACATTTCCCCAATCCATTATGCATTCCATTTTACATCTACTCAACATTGAGTGGGAAGGGCCATGCATACTTAGTACCAAGCATATTGCACTTGGTGTCAATGAAAAGCAAAGTTTTCATATGTGTTTGTCGTTAAATGTTAAACACCTTTCTAAGATATGATGCTTTATATTCTATTCCTTTGGAAATTTGTCATTTTTTGGAAATGGATACACAATGAAATATTTGATGATGTCGTCATTTTTTTCATAGGTTAAAAGTACATTGAATGGATATTTTAATATTGTGCAAGATGACATGGAGAAAGATGTCAATGTAATAAACAACATGCTAAAGGCAAGTAAATTGTCTTTGTCCTGTGTGGTCTTCATTTTGGTTTATCAACACAAAACCAAGGTTGATCTTGGCACTTGGACCTTCTTTAAGTACATTTTTTTTATTTAGGTGAATTTGTGTTGTGTGATATTGAATGCAATGCTTGGCTTATAAATATAACAAGAATCCCAAACATAAGAGATTGTTCTAAAGTTGAACATTTAGTTCACTTTCGAATTTCCCAAGAAAAATGTTTCATTTTTTTGGGATTGATAACCTCTCTTCTATTGTTTCTCACAACATGAATGGCATTCTTTAATGTTGGGTGTCCATTTTAACAAATCTTCATTCATTTCTTGACCAAAAAATGACAATTAGAAGAAAAGAGAATTTAAAGAAAAAAAACCCGTGTCTTTCTTGTATTGCGCAAATTCTTATATTTAATCCATGAAAGAATTGTTCACTAGTTCTTCATGTCACATTTGAATGTCAAAAAAATCTCCAATCCATCTTATGCACTTCTAATCCACTTTTGATTAGACAAAGCATGTAGAATAACAATTTTTCATTTGAGACTTTTCTTTATTTTTTGAAATCTTTTTGTGATCTTTAAAGTGTGGGCTTTTTAGCAAAAAATTATCATTTCTCTCCGATCTATATTTTATCAAAAAAATTAATATATTGTGTTCAAGTATTCAACTTTAAGCCAAATTGGAGGTGGTTGTAGATGGCATTTTGTTTTGAGATTTGTCTTCTTTCACAAAATCATCCCTACTAGATTTGATTTAAAATATGTATTACCAAAACATCATGAGTAAATTTGGCCAAAGGATATATAATAGCATCCATTGCTTCAACCACAAAAATTGACAATTAAATTCAATTAGTCAAAAAGATTGGTTTCCACAATGTTCATGTTTTCGAATTCTCCATGATTCCCAAATTTTCTAGTAAGCACTACCCCCTAGTTAATTCATAACTAATTATTTACATCAACAACCAAAAAAAACCATCATTGATATATGTTAAAAAGAAGAAATATTATTTTAAAAATTATGAATGGATGCAATTTTTTTGGTTAATCCCAAAGAAGTCACTTTCATTTTATTCTAAACAATATGCAAAAAACATAGGTGCAAAGTTTATTGAAAAAAAAAGAATTTTTTTAATTACTTAAATAGAAACATAGTGCCTATAATCCATTATGATAATATATGTTAAATATACCTAGAATATACCATTATTTCATAGCATATTTTTAAAAATTTCCTCAAATGCTTCATAAATATACAAGGAAGGACTTCCCCATGGGGTTCATTCAAGATAAAGATTTCATTTTCCATATTTTTGAAAAAATAACAATTTTCTTTCATTAGATATCTAGGATGTCAATTAGTGATTACGCCTTTTTTTCACCATTTAAATATCATCACTAGTGGTCATTCCTCTTTTAGGAATCTTCCCAAAACAAATTATGCATTTACTATGGCCCACACTGTTGCTGATATCCCTCCTATTCAACAAGGAACTATTGATATTTTGAGTGGGATTCTTCATGCTAAAGAAAGGATCACAAGATTGGTCTCAATTATTTATTTGATGCATTTGAAACTTTCAATGCCCCATATGATCCTTGTGCCTTTTTTGCCTCAAGTGTATGACATCTTCCACAGATTATGACTAATCAAGCTAAACAATCAAAAAATTAGAAAATCATATAGAAAATGAACAATAATGTTAAACCCATTAGAAAATTAGGTTTAAAAGTAGGATCACAAGTTCAAATGGATGAAATGTTAAATGCATGACTCAAAAATAATAAAATAATAATGGTAGCACAATTAATTTTCAATTTTGTTTCATCATTCCATTTATCATAAACTACATGTCAATGGGCAAGATTTCAATTCTTCATCAACATAAAATTGTTTATGTTGTCACCCACATGATGCAACACCATTCTAAATTGCAAATGTTTTATATATATTGTGATATGATCAAATGTCACTAAAAATACAAAGTTAAGAATAAGCATTAAGCAATTTGCTTAGAGCTCATAAATGGGTGTCTTTTGTGAGATGAGTTTTTTTAGCTTGAAAATGTTTTAGAATGGTTGGGAAAGGGGTTTAACTATGTATGATGTGTCATTTTTATTTGGGGTTTGTTGTAATGGATGTAAAAGTGGTTTGAAGATAGTTGTTGAAAAGGTCAGTCTTTCACACTTATCAATTGGTAAAACATAGGTGGGGATGATGGGAATTTGTTTGATAAACAAACTAAAGCTTTGATTTGGAAGTTGAATGGACGCATCTTTTTCCAATATAAAGTGGATGTTGACAATGTTGAGTGAAGTTCAAGATCCAAAACTCGGTATTGGCCAAGTAACTTTATGAAAATTATGTTGGAAAGTGTGGATGAAACAAACATTGCATATTACGAAAAAAATTCAATGATTGAGTGATGTGTGGTTGTGATTTCTAGCAATTGGTAGCTAACAACATAAACCTAAAGTGTTGTTTGTGACATTTCTTCGCCCAAAGTTATTATTGGTACACATGACAAGCATTCCCATTACAAGTTCCAAAATCATTACGAAACAATTTGTTTTATTTTGCACATATAACAAATTTATAGGCTTCATGGGTTCATTCCAAATTTGTGCAAAATTTGTCATTTCATAAGTTCATATTGTTTAAACATGAATGTCATGCATTATTTAAACATGGAAGTTGTGTGCACAACTTTTGTGTGTAAACAACATGAATAGACATACAACATCTATGTCTAAGCAATATGAATAGGCATATGACATTTATGTCTAACAATGTGCAAGACATTGATGTTCATACAATGTAAGTAGATGAATGACATCCATGCCTATTCCATATGAACCTATGAAAAGCAAATTTCACACGACTATTATTGGCAAATTATGGCCCATGAAGTTTGTGATGCATGCAATTGAAGCTTTCTTGTTTGGAGGCAAAAGGAGTCAAACAACAACCCTCATGACATGTGCATGAACTATACTAGTAGAAAATCCCTTTACATGGCGAAATTTTTTTCATTATAATGATTGAAGGCAATTCAAAACATGTTCAATGTGAGTAAAATAAGCTTGAATTTGAAAGTAGTCGACATTTACATTTTTTGAATTGATGGCATCCAAAACATGGATGTTTGAAATACTAGTGCGGGATTTTCTAAAAGATGTTATGAATTCATGGTCCATTTATTGGTGCATGATCTTTGTTAGGTAACCTGATTGGTTAATCTTTTGATAAAGTTTGTAATTGGCCTAATTTTAAAAGATGCACTTGGAATAGGCTAGATAAACAATGTGGGGTCAGCTATAAGGCCAAACTAGTATCAATTGCCATAATAGAAAATGTGGTGTGTATTGCCAACAACAATGGTTAGATATTTTTTCAACTATCTAAGGTGGACATTTATTGATCCAAGGAATGGTCATATGCACATCACAAACTACATGGGTGACAATTTAATAATAATAATCATGTGAAATCTGTTTTTCATAAGTTTGTACGGAATAGACACGGATGTCATTCATCTATTTGTATTATTTGAACATTAATGTTGTGTGCATTATTTAGACACGAATGTCATATGCCTATTCATACTGTTTAAACATGAATGTTGTATGTACATTCATGTTGTTTACACATTAAAGTTGTGCACATGACTTTTGTGTTTAAATAATTCACAACATTCATGTTTAAACAATACGAACCTATGAAATAACAAATTTCACATAAATTTGGAATGAGCCATGAAGCTTGTAAATTTGTGATGGATGTCAAGAGGTTGTTTCAATGATCAATAAACATAGCTTAGCAAATGCCTCGCTATCTTTAGAAATGGGTTGTGCACTTCATAGCTTTTCATTGTGGTTAAAGTTGAATATTACATAAATAGTGTGACCTTCAACATTCATAATGGCAATTCTCCTATGAACAATGACCATGATAAAGTTTGATTGTTGCCAACTCCAAACCAAAGTCAAGAGAATCAAGATGACACAACTTTTCCCAATTCTTGCACCTTGACCAAGCCACGTGAAGAAAGGTTCATAAATTGATTTCATAAATGTAATATAATCATATGAGTTGAACAACACATGCCTCACCAATATGAACATGGTGTGTTATTTTTTTTAGATGGTAAGCAATAAAAATGCCTTTAAAAAAAACTACATTGATAGAAGGGGTAATAAATTAAGGAGGGCATTTTATCAACATGGACTATACTTGATGCAAGCTTTCCATTATGACCAGATGCATAATGTATTTTGTAATTGCCTTCATAAGGTGTTGGAGGATGGAATTGTTGTGTGGACCATTATAAACATTTTTCATTCAAGCCTAGAATGTTGTTGTGTCCATGTGGCGGAATATGCCATGGGAAATATGTTGGAATGAAGCAACAAGATTCTCGATGATGGTGGTTGTAGTACATATGTCCTCAAGGTCATCATAAGTAGATTACAAAAGGATAAGCTTTTCAATATTATTGTTTAATTGATCCTTGTTCAAACCTTTTTTAGAATAGTCGTCATTGTTATCATAAAGTATGTTTGGTGCAGAAAGATTGGCACCATTTAAGCAACCTTATAGAATTTCAACAAAGTTGTGATCAATGTTCCCCTCATTACTACATGAATTCATGGTTTTTTAACTGGGTTTTTTAATTAAAAAATACCCAAAATGATAAGCATAAAAAAAACCATCCTATCAATTTGGACAAGTTGATTTGGACCTTCTAATGTGACTAGGTAGTCAATTTGGACCTTTTCATTTTATTGGCAAAGTTATTAACAAAATGACTTATTATTTGATTAGTAAACAATGGACCATTTGATTGGGTCAAATTTATACATAAATTAAAATCATTTTTTGGATTATTATTTAAAAATTAATAGGTAGGTAGGTAAATAAGTAAATAGATATTAACCTAGTTTCTAACCTAATTTAATTTCATCAAGCTACCATCTACTTTAGCCTTCTAGGCATGCACATAAGTTGCAAGTATAAGGAATTGAACCCCAAACTTTCACAATGATAAATGAATTCCTTACAAATGGACTACACTATAAAAAATGTTCAACTTTAATTAAGTTTTCTATTTCACATGTTTATTTCACATCATTAAACATAATGGCTAAACCTAATGATTAAACATAGTGGTTAAATCTAGTTGATAAACCTAATGGTTAAATCTAATGGCTAAACATAATGACAAAACTTTGGTTAAATATAATGGTTAAACTTAGGTTAAACCTAATGATTAAACCTAATTGGCTAAACATAGGTTAAATTGAGTTGCTAAATTTAAAGGCTAAACATAATGACTAAGTTTAGGCTAAACCTAGTGATTAAATATAATGGCTAAACTTAGGTTAAACATATTAGGTAAATCTAATGGTTTAACATGGTGGTTAAACCTAAACTATATTTAGTGATTATACTTAATGGTTAAATTTAGGTTATACCTAATGGCCAAATTTAATGGTTTAACTTAGGCTAAATCTAATACCAAATTTAGTGTCAAATCTAATGTTAAACATAATGGTTAAATCAAATGGTTAAGTTTAAATTAAACTTAATGGTTAAACTTTGGGTAAATTTAATGGTTAAATATAGTGACAAAACATAATGATTAAACTTAATAGCTAAACTTAGATAAGTAAATGGGTGGACAAGTAGGTAATTAATATGTAGGTAGGTAAATAGGTAAGTAGGTGAAAAGGTATAGGTAAATATGTAAGTAATAGGTAGGTAGGTGGGTGGGTAATAGGTAGGTATATAGCTAGTTAAATAAATATGTGGGTGAATAAGTAAGGGGTAAATACATAAAGTAATAAACCACGTCAAATTTGACTAAAGATCATTAACCATCTTGATTAAATGTTTCATTTGATTAAAGACCATTGGTCACTTTGACTAAATATCATTGGCCATTTTGATTAAATCTTCAACTTGGTTAAAGACCATTGGTCATTTGACTAAAGATCATTGGCCATTTTGATTAAATGTTCAACTTGACTAAAAACCATTGGCCATTTTGACTAAAATTGTACAACTTGACTATATGTATCTAGTCAAATTAACCATCAGAATCAAAATACATGTGTTATTCAAACCTTTAACCTTAGTCAAAATATACATGTCCAATAATAAAAAATGACAAATTAGTCAACTCAAACCTTTTTTAAAACCATGATTTGTCATAGTGCCTCACTCACCTTTTGCTTCTCCATGTGGTTTGTTTCATAATGTTCCCATAAGCTTACATGGCAATAGGTAGGTTGTGTGATTAGAATGTGATTTCCCACAAAATCTAGTTCCTTAAAAGGTTAATGGAGGAAAAGGTGAAGTGTAATATGAATAACATTTGGAAATAAGATAAGTGTTTTTTAGTTGCCAAATTGTCTTTTGAAATATCTAATAACCAAGTTCTAAAAATATTGATGATGGATCTAAAAGGTTGGGCCTTGAATGAATGGGAACCTCACCAAGGGTAGGGCTCCTCGAATGGGAATTGTTGACAAAAACAAAAATTTAAAAAGTAGAGGCGAACTTGTAAAGGGATACATTTTCCAATGAATTAGGGCAATATGAATACTTCATAGTTAGTGAAACAAATAGTTAATTATTTTTTTTCCAATCTAACAAAAGGCCTCCAAGATCTTTGCATTTGCCAAATTATTTAAAATGTGCCCAATGAAGAACATGACAAGATTCATAGAGGGGGCCATCTTGAAGTAAATATGTGCATGCCATTGAGGTCATGATTTCTTGCTTGGAGGAGATAAAACAAACCATGTTTGATATCCTATGGCATCCTTTGATGTTAGTAGCTATGTGGTTGAAAAGGTTTGACTCTATGTGAACATGCTTGTTGAATGCATTTAAATGGAGGGTAGCTATACTTTTGAACTCGTTTTGGTTTTTGGTTGTGTACTTCATAATGCAATGTCATCACATCAAGTACATCCTAACTAATGACGAAATGTATGTTATGGTTGCATTAAAAGGTGGTAATGATGATTGGAAAATACCCATTGATATATTCATTGTCATTTTGACAATGTGGAATGATCTTGAACATGGCATTGACCATTGCCACCAAATTGCTTGAATGGGGGGAAAGTGAAGTGGCACATGGTTCTTGACAACATGTGTGCATATTTCTTGAAATAACATTTTGAGTGGACCCACAAGCAACTTTGGTACTTGAGCAATGTTAAAGTTAATACAACCAAATCCACAAGGATTGGGATGTCACATTCAAAAAAGGAAATAGATTCAACACATTGATGAAGTTTTCAATTTCAATGGGACTAAAAGTTTTAAGTTGAATTCCTACTAAGGTTGCCAATTTAATGGATGTTTGTTTCAAAAGAAGTATGTTAAGTAGGTTTTGCAAGTTGAACAATTTGTGGCAACTAAAACATCCATGTTGTGTTTGGGCTTCTTGAAAGTGAATGTAAGGAGGACCAGCACTTGGAAGGGCTCGTCATAATTTGGATCAATGATTCTTTTTGCAACAAGCATTATGACTTGGAAAATGGTGATTGATGTGCAAGGAGGTGATCCTTAAATGGGGAGTATGGATTTTTAACCAATTGTAAAAACTTGGTAGTGGTTGACATGCCACAGATATATACCAACAAGTGGCCATGGAGGTTGCCATATCTTTGGGATTATGTGGATGCAAAAAACTTTTACCACGGTCAATAATCCCCTATTTGACACAAGGCATTGTAATTTTATATCTCACCCCAACATGTTGATGACAATCATTAGAAAAAAAAAAAGTATTTTCGATTGGTCTCTACAACTATATTTTAGTCGCAAACGACAAGGGGTGTTGGATGAAAAAAAAGTCAACAAATACAAGTTCATCCTTTAATTCCATTATATACATATTGTCACATGCAACTAAAATGCAACTATTTTGGTCACAATTGAAGGTAAATGATGTGCTGCCACATGTCCCAATATTTAATTATTTAAAATATAAATGTTATTATTCTTTTGAAATAATCTAGAATGTTCAATTCAAATGTTTGGATGATCTTATATTATGACACATGGCCTAATGTAAATATGTCATATGGCATTTTAAAATGAATTTAATACAAAATATTAATTTTAAGTTGGTAGGTACCTAGGTAGGGACATGAGTAGGTGTATACAAACTTAAGCTACATACCTATTTACCTACTTAGGTAAAAAAGTAGGTAAGTAGGTAGGTAGGTCCTACCTTTTTAAGCTAAATACCTACTTATAGGCATGACAGGTTGACAAACAAGGAACATAAGCTTAAAATAGAAAGAATTGAATTATGTAAATAGGCACAAAGAAGAAAACGCCAAGCACTTTGGCTGGAGGAGAAAAAAAACAAAAATGAAAAGAAAGAATTTTTTTCTTTTTTGGAAAAAAAGAAAAAAAGAAAAAAAATATTTGATTTTTTTGTTGCGATTTTCAAAAACCTTTGGCCTCAACAAAAAAGCCAAATTTTTGGCTCTTATTTTATTTATTTTTTTTACAAGCTTTTTTTTTGTTTTCGAAAATAATTGGAATTTTTTTTTATTGTTCGCGCCTTACCAAAAAGACTTATAATTGTTAGTCATGACTTTCAAAAAGTTCCCATAATTATGAAGATTTCATATGGAGGAGTTTGCATCTTTGTTATGGGTGTTATTATGTCGTGCGACCCAGTGGCTTATGTGTGACCATCATTACTTTCAAGCCCACGGCTACATGGCGTGAATTATGGTTGAATTTGCATTTTAAATCTTGTTGTTGAGATGTTCAATTGACTTTTGAACCTTAATAGGAAGATGGTTTCTTTCCAAATTAGTGCAAAAGGTTTAAGGACTTAAGATGAACCAATGTAAATGAATATAAGTTTCACTATTCAAAAAGACCTAGTACTGACCACACTGAGAGACTTGCCAATGGCAAGAAAGGCCGTAGGTAATGCTAGTTGGTGACATGGCATTAAGCATTCCTAGTGATATGAAAAGAGAGGTCACGATGATATCATCTACATTTGTACCATTCCCATGAAATAAATCTCACATCCAAGTAGGTATTTAGGTAGGTAGGAACATATGTTGACCTAGGTGGGTAGGTCAGTTTAAGTAGATAAGCAGGTTGGAGAGGTAGGTAGTTTAAAATTGTGCATAATTTGTTTTTTTTTTGTTTTGGGTTAAACCTTTTGATTGGTTCATCCCATGTGCACAAATTCTTTTATGTGATATTAGATGACCACACCTTTTGTTTATATACTATTCAAAATAAGAATGGAGAACAAACAATACGATATAAATTTTGAAGTTGCAACTTCCTTATAAACATTGTTATGACTCCAAAACTTTTCTCATGCATTATTTTTTATTTTTTATATTTATAAACAACTTAAATATATGGCTAACTAGATAATAGATAATCATTTAATTAATAATGATTTAATTGAACGTAAATCTAAAATATCAACTATACATTACGAATATTAATTATTCATTATCAACTACTTAAATAAATAATAACTTCTTAATATTTCATTAATTAGCTATTTACTTACTCATAATTTAGTAATACATAACTTAGAGATAAATAATTGATTAAAATATTTTGTTACTTAAAAACATTTGGTCAAATTAAAGATAATATAACTAATGTAAAAATAATTTAACTATTTTTAATTAATATTTGTATGAATTAAAACTATAAATAACGAACTAAAAACTATTATTTAAAAAATTCCTACACGATGTTAAAAAAATTAATATCAAAATAATTACATTAATTACTGTATAATTTAATTTATTTTTGTAAAAAATTATTGGTCAAATAAATGTTTTTTTATTGTTAATTATTAACTATAGATACAATAATTTGCTAAACATATCATTAATTTTTATAATTACAATAAATTTATTGTAAAAAAAATCATAGACAAGTAATTACAGAATTAGAAAATAAAAAATAAAACTACTTATAATAATTCCTGAAATTACAATCCTCACAATAATTATTTTAACTACATCATATTTTTCCAAGATTTTAATTCAGATTTCAAGTTATAAATTACCGATTGTGAATAATTATACATATAAGATTATTAATTCTTATGTGAAGTAATTACAATGATTTTAAAGTAATGTAACATTAATTATAATAAATCATTTCTCTTACTGAAAAATATAAAATATAAAATATAAAATATAAAAATCTATGTTGGAGCAATAATTATTTAGCGTAACTTATAATTAATAACTATAATCATTTTCAATTATTTATAAAAGTGATTTATTATGGATAACACCAATAGAAAAAAGCCTTAAAAACTCAATCAATAATTTTCAGAATTGAAATACTAATGTAGATTTCAAAAAAAAATTCAGAATTCAAATATCAACTTTTAGATCAAATAAGTATTTTGAGTTTAAATAACAATTTTTAGACTCAAATAAAGATATTCAAAATTGAATGTCCATTTTCTGACTCAATTAATAGTTTTCTGAATAGAAATATTAATTTGTAGAATCGAAAATAATAATTTAAAATTCAAATATCAATTTAAAGATAAAATAAGCTTTTTGAATTTAAATATAATTTTCAATTTTTCAAAATTTTAAGAAATTCAAATAGAAAATTTGAAATTCAAATATCAGGTTTCAAATTCAAATTAGTTTTTTTAAATAGTAGGTTTCAGAATTGAAATATAGTTTTTCAGATCAAATTTTTATATTAAAAAAATGAAAAAAAAAAAATCAGAACTGAGTTATTTATTTTTAGATTCAAATTTTTATTTTAATAATTTAAAAAATAATTCCAACATCAAATTTCATATGTGAAACATCAAGTTTAATGTTTAAATATAATTTTCATAATTGGAATTATATTTTTAGACTCAATCATATATTTTTGAATACAACTAACATTTATAAGAATTCATATTTAAAACTTCAAATTGAAATAACAATTTTTAAATTCAAAATATCATTTTCAGAATTGAAATAAAAAATTCTAGTATTGAGATATCAATTTTCAGATTTGAATAACAATTTTGAAATTCAAATATTGATTTTTAGATTCAAATAAAATGTTTCATAATTGGAATAATGATTTTTAGACTCAAATAAAAAAAATTAATTAAATTTGAAAGATTCAGAATGCAAAGTAAAAATTTCAAAGTAACATAAACTTTTTTTAATATTGAAATATCGATTTTTTTAAATTCAAATATAATTTTCAAAACTACAATATCAATTTTCATATTTGAATAATAAATTTTAGAGTTCAATTATTAATTTAAAAATTCATTATATGAACAATTTACATACATATGCATAATTAATATACACACAAATATATATTGGTGATATATGTAACATATCATAAATATACTTTTAATACATCGGTAAAAATACACCCCTATGTCACCGTAAAATATTCTTAGGATGCGATTAATTTGGTGACTTGTGATTAATGGGACATATCAATCTATTAATGGATGAAAATAAACTTCAAAACCATCCAACCAATAGGATGAAGTTTTTTTCAATAGTTGCATCATAGTTTTAAAAATGACCAAAATAGTTGAAATTTGATCTTATAAATGTAATTATTCCCAAACTTAATTGCAAATGACTACAAGTTGCATGTAATTGCAAATGAAGTGGTTACATTTTTGCTGATTTTTACTAATGCACCAACCTAGTTTGTACGTGTTGCAATGTGTTGTTTCATAAGCATTTGAAAATGAATTTAAATCAATTGTTTGCTGGTCAAACCACCTTTTCTTTGCCCTAAACAACCAAATTAACAAATGTAGCCATTGTTACACTTGTTGATGGAATGTTATTACTTTATTTTGTAACTTAAAACATTGGATATTGATGTTGTTATTTATGTTATTAGGTTGTCTTGACCTATTTGTAGATTCTATTCATAATGTTGCACCTCAAGAGGAAGTGATAGATTTGTGGCACATTGAAAGCAATCAAAAGCAAATGTTGGCATTTGGTCATTTACAAGGTATGCAACTTAAAACAATTGGGATGAATTTCAGTATGTTCTTATATCATGCACCAACCTAGTTTGTACGTGTTGCAATGTGTTGTTTGAAAAACATCTAGAAATGAACTTAAATCAAGTGTTCACTAATCAAACCACCTCTTCCTTGCCCTAAACAACCAAATTAGGACATTTAAATGCAACCATTGCTATGTTTATTAATGTAATGTTACTACTTTGTTTTTTAAAGCACAATATTAGATATTGATGTTGCTATTTTTCCACCTATTGTTTGATTGTATATAGATTGTTGCACCTCAAGAAGAAGTGGCACATTTGTGGCACAAAAAGAAATAAGAGGCAAATGTTGCCAATGCCATTTACAAGGTATGAAATTTCAAAAAATTAGGATGAACTTCAGTGTGTCCCCGCCCTATTAGTGGAAGTGATCTTAGTCACTAACCATTCCACTCAAATTTTGAATGGAATGCACCTATCCCACTATAGTGGTTTTGTAGTGGTTTTGGATGTTCCTAATGATTGGGGTCCTATGAGAAAGGACACATGATTGCACAACCACCATGTATGCCAAACCATTAGCTACATGGAACCAATTTCTAGAGCTTAAATGAGTGGTATGGTCAATTTGGCATTCCCATTTCCCCCTTATTGATATTTTGGTTTGATGTTTCGCATATTACTACTTTCACATTTTAATTCCATAGGTTGATTTACATTGTTAGTTGTCATGGTAGGGTGTAATAAGTGCCATGTTAAATACTAAATGGTGGGATTAATGATGATTGTATGCTAGATATGACATTATTAGCAACTTTGGAAGCCACTCCTATAAAACTATTCCATGCACCAACCTAGTGTAATATGTGTTGCAAGGTGTTGTTAAGCATATGGAAATGAATGAAAATCTTATCGTTTTGACACAAGTGACATACAAGTGATTTTAGGGGCACGTATGGAGAATCACCCCATATAGATGTTGGATGCAAATGTTCATAACCTTTGGACTCCAAGTGCCAATTGAAAAAGTTCAAGTATGTGTCATTCATGGAAAGATACAGGATCTCATAGCTTTAAGGTGAATGCCATTAACATGTTTCATAGAATTGCAACTGTAGACGATGCAACCAAATTGTTAAATGGGAATTGTTAGCATATTACAAATTGTGCACATTCACATGTACACATAACACTATAAAGCTATGAGTTCATAAGACTTGGAATTTCATCCCAAGATTCAATATCTAGTGTTTTTTTTGTGGGAAGTTCTAAAACGTCACTACATGTTGTGATTGATAGGGGCTCAAAGGAGCAACACACAAGGTAGAGGAAGAAATGAAATGTGCAAGCGAGAATATCAAAGGTACCATATGATCTAAAAGGTCCATGTGCATGTTTAAACATGTTTTTATCAAATTTCAGAATAAAGGGCTAATGTATATGACAAGTAAAGTCTATGGCATTAAGACTACATGTAAATGATTTGACCTTAATTATACAAGCCCAAATGGTGCACAACCCTCAAAACTTAATGAAATAAACTTGGTTTAAGTGACATAGACCTCAAGTAAACTTAGTGAAATGTGTTTGATTGACACAAGCCCTAATGACATAGACAATAATGACATATGTTAAGTGACACATGTGAAGTTTTATTCGCATACACCCTAGTGACATGTAACATTAGTTAAACCCAAATGAAAATAAGCTTGAATGACATATGTGGAATGAAATGAGCCTTTTTGGCATAAGCCATAATGACATATTACACTAGGCCCAAGTGTAGTAGGAAACCCATGTGGCATAGGCCTTAGTGGCATATGCACTAGTGATGTATTACACCTTAGTGACATAGGTTGAGTGACACATGTTGTAGTGATATAGGCCTATGTCTTAGTGATAGAGGATGAGTGAAAGAAGACCTAATGATATATAGACCTAGGTCCTAATGATAGAGGTCAAATGACACATGTCATAGTGATATGGACCTATGTCCTAGTGATAAAGTATGATTGAAAGAGGACTTGATGACATAAACCTAGGTCCTAGTGATAGAGGGTTGAATGACACATTGTTAAAGGTAGAATTATTGGCCAATTGGTTGATTTTTTATTATTTATCGTAGTCTAATAGTGTAAAATTACTAGAAGTAGATCTAGATTTAAAAGTTTGAAAAGCCATTCTATCCATTGATCTAGGTCGTGGTTAATTTGATTCATCCATCAAGTGCTAGCTTGGAATGTTCTATAATGTGGGAGTTAGGTATAATTTGAGTTTAACCAAGAAGAATGGGTTGAATTTGCAACCTAGCAACCTTAATCTAAGAGATAACTACTATAGTAGTGATAATTGAAGGGAAAAGTGGAAAAGAAATAGGATCGAAGCGGTGTGACATTAGCCACCATTTACCTTGGTGGTGCATGGCTGCTTGAAGGAATAGGATTTTAGAATTGGAGATAGGAGGGGGAGAAAGAAATGTTTGTGTTTGTGTATGTGTGGATGTTTGTGTGAGAAGGAGAAAAGACTTGAAGTAGAGCCACATGGCTACAACAAGGTAGTTCCAGTAGTAGAAGTTAAGTGATTCCAGGAGGCTACAATTGTATTTGGATTTGGTTTTAAATAAGGGTTTTGTTTGGGCTTGAATGAAAAGAGGGTTATTGGTCACACCCTATTGGACATGTTATTACCTTGCATGTCATTTTTATAGCTTTTATTTGTTGTTGCATGACATATTTAACTTGCTAAAGTTTTATTCATAAAGTAAAATAGCCCCTTCTCAAGGCATAACTTTGTGATAGTAGTTCGGAACACATTTCCATTTCTTCTAGTAGTAATGTAATGGTGAATCCAATGTCCACTCCAATGATGGGGTAGCACTAATGTTATATGACCATCCCATTTAACAATAATATACATATATGTTTTAATCAATATAATTGTGTTTATGGTGGTTTCAATCATCTTATGATGCTTGAATCCATATATACATGTTAGATTTCTCATGACTAGATCAATGTTTTCAAATGTGTCACTCGAGTCTTTATGGTACAAATACATTTGCAAGTAAATTACCCACGGTCTTATGGCAGTATAGGAAATTCCACGTAATGCACATTTTGTATGACACCTCGCCGATATGTCCATCCCATGCACTTGAAATTTCTTGGGTTTCAATTTAGTTCCATTAGAATTTAGCATGTAATTATAATTGCATGTGACATACATATAAGCAAATTAAATACATAAAATTTATTTGTGTACATAATGAATGATGAACATGCCCATTCACCCTCCACTCAAACATCCAAAAAATGGGCAGTATCATAATTGCCTTCCATTAAGCCTATATATACGATGGAATGACGTGAATCACATTCCACTTAATTATGCAATCAAGAAGATGACATAATCATGTTGCCTTTCAATATAGTTGATATATTGTATACTAACACAAGCCCCATTCCACTTAAGTAGTCAATAAGGTAGCATTGTTATAGTTGTTTTCCACTACAGTCTATGTATGGTGGAATGGCAATAGCCCCACCCACTTAGATAGTCAAAAAGGTGACATTGTCATGTCACTTTCACTACAGTCCATGAACTATGGAATGGGCAAGTCCCATTTCACTCAAATTGGATTTGAGTGGAAGTGCGTAATGGTGTTAGACCATCTTTCCTAGTAGTGGTTAGTTATAGCAAGGGCAAGAGGACATGGTTGTGAATAGGAAGGATAGTTGTTATCTGGACAAGACAAGGCAATAGGGAGTAAATTAAATCCCAAGAGAGAGAGGGAGTTTATTTCCTAATTGTGAGACATCTTGGATGTCCTCCAAGGGGCAAAGGGGAGTGGCCTAGAATTCAATTGTTAGGACTAGTTAATTTTTAATTAATTTAACACATTACAAACCACGCTATATTTAATTCATTGCTACTAGTGGGTAACCCGTGGCTATGCCACTCCAGCTCTAATGTCTGCACAATCATGTTACAACACCTCTGTGTAAACAACATTGCGAGTGTACACACCAGCAGGTGCATCTTCATGAGCATCCTTCCACCCATCTGTAACCAGCAGTTTCACCCCCTCAGGGCACCCAATGTGCGACATGGCCACATACAACTGGCCATGTGTAAATACAGGCTTGGGCAGAAAAATGCCGACCATCTTCAATGTCTGCCCTTGCGCCTTATTGATGGTCATGGCAAATGCAGGGCGCACAGGGACTGGCGACGACGTAGAGTGAAAGGCATTCGTTCTGTGTTTGAAGGTGTGATGCTTAGCCGTGGAATGAACACTCGTTGGCCCTTTGTAGGACCTGTTGCCACCTCTGCTTCAATGACATGCTGCATGCGTTGAATGACAATGAGCCTAGTACCATTAGCCAGGCCGCTGGTCATGTTGTGTAATAATATGATGGGACAACCTTCCTGCAAGTGCAGTTCATGGGGTGGTACGCCCGAAAAACTGAGTGTGTTCAAGAACTCAATGGGGTAAATGCCATGTTGCTCCCCATGCACCACAAAATCCGCGCTGTAATACACGCGGTGCTGTGCGGGCGAGCCATCATGCTTTGTGAATGCATATTTGTCATTGATGAGTTTATTGAGTGCATCCACATCTTCGTTCAAAGGTGTAAAAATTGCACGCTCAATGATGTATGCAGATCTTGCAGCATACTCAACAATAGATGACA
>Ga0116227_10006173_pt1 | contig 24528 bp, 17 predicted proteins | sample S1TSphgellanicum_FD_89693 | JGI IMG/M metagenome (GOLD analysis project Ga0116227, IMG submission 89693) | Host-associated microbial communities from peat moss isolated from Minnesota, USA - S1T2_Fb - Sphagnum magellanicum MG | ecosystem: Host-associated > Plants > Peat moss > Unclassified... | reverse complement strand
GCTGATAACAATGGATCGCTCCTTGGTCTTGGAGTATTGCCTCCAGAAGCTGGCTGGATTTGTCTTTGCTAGTGCACACAACTGTCGCCCTTGCAGCTTCTTGTACGTGCGTTTCTTACGACGCAGTAGCTGTTTAAGTTGCTTCCTCCATTCGCGTGTTAGATGGCTATTAGGATGAAGCTTTGCATATGCAGATACTTCCTTGTGCTTGCTACGACATTTAGTGTCAAACCATGGTTGATGACGATGTTGTGTTGTACTGGTGCGTGCCGCAGGGCAGCCATGCACATCTGCAGCGACGTTACAAATGCAATCATGCAACGTTGTTGAAACTTGAGATTAGTTGTAGAGAGTTTATAATAATATCTTGAAGGATTTTGGTTTCTTTAAGAGGATTTTTTGAAGATTATATTTTTGCATGGTGAAATGTTTGAGTTTCCATAATTCTTCTTTTGCCTTAAAATACCTTTTAATCATGTAAATGGATTTTTAAATTTAATTTTTGATAACTTTGTTAGGAAGAACTCGAAAAGCATAATTTAAAAATAAATTTCTTGCTCTTTCTAATGTGGGAAAAAAAAATTTATTTTTTTATTTTTTCAAACAAGTGAAAAAAAAAATTGGGGAAAAAAAGAATTTTTTTTGTCTACTTTATTTATTGAATGGTTTCCACAAATTGAAATTTGGCAACCATATTTTTTCAAAATCATTTGGTAAAGGCCAAAGTGTGACACACCCCTTGTTTTTTTGGGGGGGTGGACCTACCTAAAACAATATGTGGTTCTCATTGCATTTTTAAGGGTGCAATGAGAGCCACATATGAGGGGGTGGGTGGGGGGGGTGTTCTCTTGAAGCTAGTGCTCTTTTGGGAAATGTAAACCCTAAAAACCCTTTGCCCTCAAATGAATTACACTACTACTTACATGTTGAACCGTGCTCTTCCTAATTAACAAGTTACCAATGTCAGCTCTCATTGATTGACCCAATGGATTTTCCCAAGTGTATCACTTCTTGGATGAAAATGTAAAATTCCGCTAAGGTTGTTGTTACCTACCTCTTTAACTAGTTTTTTTTAAGTGTACGGGGAAAGCCTGAGGGTGGAAGCATTCCCAAAAATAAAAGGCCTAGAATGATGTGTGGTGATCAAGTGTGGGCCCATATATTTTGAGAATGTACGGGCACTCTCGGGCATTCGTTACCCATTGTAAAAGCACACAAGATGAATGGTATCATGCACCTAACGTAACATAAGTAAATCGTCAAGGCATATATGATAAAGGAGGCTTTTGTCGTGTGAATACATATCGTCCTACAACATATATCGTTGACATATCATACTCACATACACACACAAACACATAACATAGACGAGAACATACACAAATACATGTGTATCATAACTCTAAACCTAAACCTAAAAACTCTAAGTAAGCACTACTCGTTACCATAGCACATTATTGATTATAGCTAACACACATAAGCTCATGACACCTTCTTGCAATTACACGTTGTAATAAAGGTAAAGATCTAAGATCCCTCTCACTCTTAAGGAGTAAACATGATTTCCCTTTTCCTTTGTAGGAAGAATATAATAAGGTGCCCTCAAAATACACTTAGCCGACGAATGCCATGTCAACCAACTTTAGCATATCGTGGAAGCCTTCCATGATTTTCCAGCATTTTGTGTGTTATGGTAACTCTGTGTTTGTGTTGTCGGCCCAAGGTGAACCAGGACCCCACATAGGTACCTTCACCTTGTTGAGTGACACCTCTTAATGGCCATATTAAGCCCCAAAAATTTTAGATTTGAACCCCAAGACCCCGATTTAGTGTAAGCATGGGATAATTTGTAGTATTTAGATGCTATTTAAATGGATTTTGAGATTTTGACCCTGGTTCACCCAAGGCTGTGTTGTCAAATTGGTGATGTAGTGAGAGTAGCCATCATCTTCTACAGGAAGATTTAGCCAAATTTGGCTATAAAACAGACTTGAAAATTTTTTAAAAAATTTAAAAAAAACATCCTTCTATATATAATTTTGGCAACTTCTCTTAATTTTATTTGAATTATGGTCATTAAAATCTCAAAAATCATTTAATTTGAAATAAAAATAAAAATTTAATTGATTTCACGTCTTGGCAAAATTTCCGCCAGAAATAAAAAGGCTGGTGCCACTTTCAAATGGAAAATGAGTAATCATGTGTGGTGCTCATCCATTGAATCCTATGCCTTGAATCACTCGCATGATGTGCAAGGTGGGCCTAAGTGAACCGACACCCACCACGCATGGTGTGTGGACAGGAAACACTTTTTCATTCTATAATGTCCGATAGTAACCATAGTAGTTAGTTAGCTAACCATCCATATCCATCTACATGCCTAGTTTGGTACTCAAAAAGGTTTAAACCTAAACCCTAAACCCTAAAACAAGTGATCAATGGGTATCATTGGGGCAAAAACAAATTTTAATTGATGGAAATCCATTGATTTTTTACACAAATTGACAAATTGTCCCTCCTTGATTTTGTGGCCGTGGGAAGGTCCCAAAATAATGGGCCCTTGGCCTCCGGGCCTCAGGGGCCCATTATTTTGGGGGACGTGTCCCACGGCCACAAAATCAAGGAGGGACAATTTGCCACCTTGATTGTCCAAACACCTAAAACCAAAGGCACCATTGGGATTGTCCTTTGGTTGTTGCTTTCGGGACCTAAAAAAGCCAATGAAATCATTATCATCACCAAGTTCCAAAGTACATACAAACATATTCTCTTAGAAAGAGGTAGTTCATTCATTCACTCTTTTAGCTAGGGGTACAAAGCTTTTAGCACATCCTTGTTTAGAATTGTTCATTTCTCATTCCCTCTTTTAGTTAGGGGTATGAAGTATGAAGCTTGTGACAAGTTGGTTATTTTGTGGCTACTCGTACCTCTTGGTTGTGATCTTACAACCATTTTTTATTTGTCCAACATGGTCCCACAAGACCCTTTCTTTTTTTGTCAAGTTAGATGTCAAGTTTTTGCAATGATAGTGTTCAATGTACCATGTTTTGTACCTACACAATCTCCCACCTCCCATTGTTGTGTGTAGCTCCAAGGGAACTGGACAAGATTTCTTCTTTTGGAATACCCACTAACCAGAGGTTTATGAATGTGGAGTCACTGGGATTAGATCCTCAGTTCCATTAAAATTTTGAACATGTTTCGAATTTAAAATTAGTTGAAATCTATCTCAGAAGAAGGTAGTTTGTTTCTCACACATTGAGAGCTCCCACAAACCACATTGCCTCTTGCCATGCTCTTGGTACCTACCATTGGGAACCCCTTGATGAGTAGTAGCGAGGACACACTGATTTGGTTTCATAATGTTTCGACCTAAGGTTATTGAATATTGAACAAGTTTTCACTGGAAATTCATATAAAATCAAAACTAAAAACTTATAAGGGAATTTGGGCACACTTTTGGTATTGTTAGAAAGCCCTGGATAAGTAAAATTTTATGAAGGTGATTTGGAAACTTTTAGACTTAAGGTGCAAGAGATATTGAATTTTGAGTAAATTTTGTCATTGGAAATTGAATTAAATTCTTTTAAATGATCAAAGCACTTCTAAACCTCTTCCAGAAATTTTGTAGTGCATGTGGATGACGTGTTACAACCAGTGTCCTGCATGTAAGTGTCCATAGTTGTATATCCAGCACGTAAATCTCATGTAAGTGTAAATCATTTACATGCACAATTTTTTAACACTTATTTACACAAGAGTTCTGTAAATATTTGTCAAACACACTTACACAATGTCATATAAATATTTTAGTGCATGTAAGTGTATATATTATATACCTTTAATAATTATACCTACTTGGAATGCATATTAATTAATTGTTGGTACATCAAAACATGGGTGCATCTCAAAGCTCAATGTTTTTTGGGCAAGGGGTCACTTTGATTGGCCTTTCACAAAAAAATCATGATACTTTTTAATATTCCTCAAATGAAAGCATTTTCTACCAATAGCAAATTACAGTAGTGCTTTCCTTTAATCAGTATATACAATACAAAAATAAACTTTTGAGCAAAGGATATGAGACAAATTGTGTTGCTGTTCTAGAAAATATTTTGGATGCGCATTCTTAAATGCATTTTGTCTTTCCTCATTGCTCAAATAAAATTTAACCTCATTGCTTTAGTAAAATTTATATTCCTAATTTTTTTCATCATCATTTTTTTGTTTAAAACTTCACAAGAGCTAAGGTATTTATTATTATTGATATTAATTTGTTGTCATTCATCTCAAAACACAAATGTTTGAATTTTTTTAATTAATTTAAAAAAATTGCAATGGACCACTTTGATTGGCTTATCACCAAAATAATTATAAATCCAACTCTCTCACCCACAAAAAAAAAAGTAAAAAAAAAGGAAATGACATGTTTTTACATTATTTTACACAAACACATAAAATCATATAAGTGTAATTGTTTTACACTTACATTGTTTTACAAGACACAAAATAGATTTACACAATTTTACACTTACACAAAGTGTTCATGAATTTTAGTATGACATTTACATTTATATGTAGTGTAAGTCCTAAATCCTATACATGCACAACATTGCTTATAACACATAATTTCCACATTGGCAACAAAGTGAACTTTATGATTTCAGAGTGGCCTTTACAATTTTGATAGTACAGCTTCTAAAATTCACCTATCATTAAAGAATTTTTTCTATTAGATCTTTATGTTGGGCAAAGTTTGAGGTTGAAGGCACTACCAAAATAAAGGCCCAAGACCCACATAAAAGCCAAAAGCGTGCCAAACATCAAGAAAGATGTCCTTATCCCAGAGTCAAATTGAATTCTTCCATCAATATCAGGGTAACTTGACATGGTCCCTGATTTCAGTAAGGCCCTGGACCTCAGGGTTGTAAACAAGAGAGTTATTCATAAAGTCATGCAATTAGGGGGCAAGAATGGCCAGTTCTAGCATAATAGGCCATCAATCACATACCTGGGAATGAAAATTTTACAAAATAGACTAACTGAGACCCAAACTTAGTCTTTCCATCAATTTTGGTGGTAGATTGAGTTTCATCCTGTCTTTCTTTTTCCTTGAGCGCCTCCACTGCTGCTACATATATTTTCACTGCTCCTACCTGTACAACTACTATAATACTTGTGCACTATATGCTGAGTTTCAGCATTTCATACTGAGATTTAATAAAAATTCCTTTGCAGATACCACTGAGAGAGGGGATAGAGGGTGAAAGCAGGCCCAAAGATATAGTCCGCCTGTGTTGAGTTCTCTACTAAAGAGTTCTACTTCCTGCACTGCATGTAAAGAGTCCAAACTTCAACAAAAAGTATATGACCAGCTCATTTCAAGGTCAAACAATCACCCAAGTGTACCCTACAAATATCTTCATAACTACTGAGAATTTGAAGTTGACCTGAATAAAATTTTGAAATAATAAATCATACCGATTTCGGACCTGATAACATACAAAAAAACAGAAACAAGAGGAAACCCACCCTAGAGAAGAGGAAAACCAAAATAAACACAAAACTGAGAAGTAATTTGAGCAACAGCCAGTCACATGCTTTTGCATTCACCTCCTTATGAGATGGCATCACTAGACTAGAACAACTTAGGAAATTTGTCAACTTAATTTGACCAACTTGGAAAGGTTTGAGAGATCTACCTTTGCCTTCCTGCAAATCAAGCTGAATACAATTCACAATAGCACCCTGCTGCAGTAAACAAGGACATCACACCAAGTGATAAAGCGTACATTTCTTTACACATGTTTGCAGGTATGACACTCGCTCCTATACCTAGCGAACTTCTAACTCATGCAGTCATACAAAAACATCCACATTGAAGAACCAACACTGTGCCCTAGCAGTTAATGCATTGCATATGGTGCAACTCGCACATAGGACAAAGATCGTGTCATACGCACAGGACCATGACCAAACCTCTCCCCAATTGCTGTTGCCACAGCATCTTTGGGACTTGCTCCTGTTAGTGATTCTTCTCGTTTCCATTGCAAATGTGAAGTCCCAGAAAAGTGCTTTCCTATACCAGCTGGTCTCTGCAGCATATGCAGTTTTCCTCTTAGAAGACTATCCCTTGAGAAAGGACGTTGATGAGGACGTTGCATGGGAGCACCAACAATAGGGAGGGTTATCATTTCCACAGCTGCAGCATCCTTGCGTACAACCTGGTCATACAACCAGATTTCATCATTCAGTATAGTCCATTTCATGAATCACCACTCAGCATTCAAGTTTTATGAACCAGAATGTGGGTTGATAGGAACTCCAACCAAGAAATAAGCTGCTGTACCTTGAGAGTGCGTGATAATAGTGAAGATTCATTTAATGCTAGAGCCTTCTCCACTGCCTCTTTAGTAGAGAACTCAACATAGGCAGACCTGCCACAAGTTGTGATACACACATTTAGTATTCAATACTTGGAAAGTTTGCATCTTAGGTTCAATTTGCAATTTTAGGAGCAATTACTTAGCTTTTTTAAGGTGCTCATCTGGCATACTGCATGAGCATCTAAAATTACAAGATATGTCAAAAGACATCCTTGTATTATTGCAAATCACAACCATGATTTTGAGCTGTATCAAGGCAACAGTGAGGTTTCTTAATTACTGTTATGCAGCCTACTGCCATGCAATTAGCTTACTCAAACCCAATACAATGTGAAACTTGCAGTCTCTGATACATCATGCCCGTAAGTTAGGCTAATCTACATGGATGTTACCACAAACTGATCTATATCACACTTGCAAGGAAGACTATTACCCTTACAACATATGCTTTCAAAATGCAAACAAATGCTCAGAATTTTGAGATAACAACTTCCAATTTCAAAGCAAACAATGTCTGACAGTCATTTAGTTAGTATTACATGGCAAGAAGAGTATAAGTAAATTTGAATACCCTTTTGGCTTTCCAGTGGCAACATCACCCAGCAAGGTAACACGCACTATTTCCCCACAATCACCAAAATGCACATTAAGGGCTGCTTTGGTTGCAGCAAAGTGCACCTGCCAAAACCAGGCCAATTTAAGGAGTTCATCATTTAAAAACAAACTTTCAAAGACAGACTACTCTACTACAAAATTTTAAGTGGAGGTTTACCCTCTAAGTGGCTTTGTGAAACTTAGAAGAAAAAAGCAATGAAGAAAAAGACAACAAGGCACTACAGCTCTGCTGTCATAAAAACGACTTTCCACAATACAGACATTGTGATCCATAATTGTTTGATGTGTGTGAAATATGAGACCACAAAAACTGCAAAAGCAATACCCCAGGACATCATTCATCATACTCCAACAAAAGAAGTCATTTATAGAAAAAAGCACTTAATGCTGTACACTACTAAAGGGGCAAAGATGTATCAAAGAAACCCAGTAACAGCTTTCTTACTAACTTGTGACCTTAAACATTCTCTACAGTTTAGCTTCCATGCAGCAAGGCAGATTCATTTCACAGCTGTCTGAAACTTACATTGCTGACAAAAATTGAACGTGCATTGATGTCCTCTTGACTTGGCTGGACAGGCAACGGCCTCACACCTGTTGCCAAGATTAAGAACATTGTTATGGGATCACTGTAAGAAATCTTTATTCCTGAAGAGACTTTCTTAGCCTGTAAACATCCTTCAACCTTTTCAGATATTGCTCTCCACCCTTTACAGGTTCAGTATCCTTGATGCCCCAACCTAAGCTTTTATACAATCACTGCAAAACAAAGAACAAAAAAATCTTATGGACTGCATGAAGAAGCCACTCACCAGAAATAGGAGCATTCTGGACCTCCTTGGACACTTCTGCTTGCCTTGCTCGCAATTTTGTCATTTCCAACTGCACCTGCCGCAATCTTTTCTTCATCTCAACAACATCCTGACAACATCAACCAAGAACAAAATTTATTGTGAGAAACTCACACAAGGAGGCTCGACACAATTATAATGAACACTGCCATCGAAGTTGCAGGCAGCATAAAATGGAGCTTTACATTGGGATTGGGCTGAGAATAGAAGCCCGTCTTTCCGTCATCAGCTTCCTCAAATTCCCTTTTTGCAATAATCCCATTGTCATTCATACCCCGCAAATTATATGCTGGATTGTAAGATTCAAGTGGATGACTATCAACCCACATCTGGCTCCTACTGTGGGTGTCAGTCTGAAGAGGCAAACCCTGTTCCAAGCTAGCATTGAGTGCAGAACCCAGTAATTGACCATTTTCTTCCAATCCAGATTTGTAATTCTGATGCTTGCCACCTAGATAAACATGATCCATACGTCCATTTCTGTTCTTCCTTTCAGGAACTTTTCTCCGCCTGGGTGTATACTCAGAATAATCGGCACCAATTCTGGCACCATCTGCAAATACTTTATATGGTTCCCCTTCACCCATGTCATCATCTCTAACTACTCGGCCCAAGAATTCGTCGTTGCTTAGCCTCTCATTATCCTTAACTCCCAGTCGGTCCCACACTGATGTGGGTCTTTGTTGAATTTGAGACTCCAAGGATACATCTGGAATCTGCATGTTGCGCATATTTGCATCAGCATCAACCATTTCGATGCCACGCTCCTGCACATCTGGATGCACATAACATTGTAAATCCACACACACTATGAGAAAAGAAAAGAAAAGAAATTTTTGATTACATTCTTAAAGATATGAACACTCTTAGTGAATTGGACAGCTTCTTAAGATCAAAACTTACCAACATCTGTTGAAACCACAGACGGGAGGTGCTTCAGAGCTGATTCTGCTTTCTGTGTTGCACTTCTAGAACTAGCAAGCAGTGCACTTCCTGCCACTGCCTCTCTTACTGCTGAAATCAAAAGGCGACGTGACGCCTTGACATCTGGAGGGGACATTTCTATCTGCAAAACAAATCATGCTTGAGTTGGCAATCTGTAGAATACACAAATAATGTCCAAAATTATGGATCATATGACTGCAGAACAACAAGGAATGCATACTTAGTTCAGAGAAAAGTCATACCATATCAGGTCGACCCCTCCCTTTTCGAGTCCAGATCTCTGGAGATCGTACACGCTTACTTTCAGAGCGGTATGATTTCTCCCCATGCTGTCCTCTCTTCATGGAATGGTAACCCACTTCAAGTTGACTCTCTGATCTTGTTCCTTTGACTGCTGCTGCTGCACCATCCTCAGTCTCAGTGTCAAAAACTGCAGTTGCTCCTTCATCAACTGCTATCACAGAGGCTAAGGTTCTGCCACTGTGACCATTCTGCACACAGTTCAAAAGAGTTTGCTGTCAACTGATAAGTCAAAGATAAACAACCAAAGATAAAATGGCATCACTGCAAAAATCTGCTCTTCTACAAGTCCGAGTTCTAATGCAAGCACTGTAACAAGAGGCTAAAAAAGTCACCAGTTGCTTGGTCTCAGGCTCAATTTCCATAACCAACTGCACATCCTCATCACCAGCATCCATGCTCAAATGATTGTCTTCCATGGTGCGCATGTAGAGATGCTTATTTGTGGTAAGATGATCCCAGAGCCTGCATAAGTGATTCAACAATGCTGGAAGTCAAAAACTTGCCTCATGATGACATCTATTTCTCGGCCATGACAATTGCAAGAAGCAAAACCTTTTTCACATAACTGTGAAGCAGCTAAACAATCATCAATGCTGGTAGCCAACCTAAAAGGAACAGACATACCAAGTCACGAAAGCTGTACTTTCATCGCCCAGGAATGCTTCCAGATCCACAATTGCCTGAGACTGTTGCTTCCCGTGACTCACAAGCACAACAACATATTCCTGAACGTCACATAGCCACCGAGATAACACGGCTCTCAGTTGCAGAGCTGCAGCCATCTCAAGAGTAGTCATAATAATCAAACCCTAAAAAAGCATCCAGCCTTTAGAACTTTTCCACTTTGCTACAAAACCATAAGGATAGGCAGGGAGAGATGGCAAGAATACCACAAGGACATCATCGGTGTCGTTTCCAATCAACTCGGAGAGCTTAGTCTTCACAGCAGCTCTAAGTTGGGCTGCTTCTTCACTGCTTACATCCAACGTAAACTTCGTAACTGCTTCCATCAGTCCTAATTCTGAGACAGAGATCAAGTCCACATGCTTGATGTCACAGAGTCTCCACCTGGCGTCGCCTCCACGCTCTTCCTCCAAATCTCCCTTACGGCGAGAAATCCAACTGCAACTCCGATTCTCTGGCTTGAAAGAAATGCCACTGAGGGACAAAGCAAACTGAAGGTGCCGCCTCTACTCACAACATGCGATATCTCCACCAAACTGCCGCCTACAGGCGAGTGTACCTCAAACTAGGGAAAGGAGGCCCGAAACCTAGAGGCTGAAACCCTCGAGTGCTTGCTTGCTTGCTTGCTTTCACAGAAAAAAAATCACCTATAAGTCAGAACAAACTGCACATCTGTAGGTACATGGAAGGCGGTCCTTGCGAAACAAGAGACGGAGGGAGCGAGCGAAAGGGCGAAGTTGCTGCTTGCTCTTCGTCTTCTTGTTGCGCGGCGTTGGAGAAAGAGCGGCTGCGGAGCAACGCTCCGTAACGGGCAAGAGGAAGAAGAAGAAGAAGACGACGACGACGACGACGACGACGGGGAACGCAACCGCTCCTCCCACTGCCCGTTCCACACCACGGGTGGTCATTCTGCAAAACGGGTGACAATTCCAAAACGGGTGACAATTCCAGAGCATCGCCGCTATAGAAACCCAGAATATTATTTTCTAATAAATATTGAGTCGGTAATGCAATAGTGATGGTTTTTTTTAAAAAAATTAAAGGAATTTTATGATTTAGCTTAAGTGGCAATCTTCCAAATGAACATATATAGAAAAAAAAAATGGTGATCCTCAGTAGGAAGATTTAGCCAAAATTAGGCTATAAACTTTCTTCTTCAAATCTTCAATCAACCTTTTTATATTTATGGCTATACACATCAAAAACTAAACATATAAATCCGGCAATTTTTAACCCTTTGTTTCCCTCACTTCCACCATTTAAAAATCCTTCCAAAATCACTTCATTTTATTTTTTGGGTGTTCTTTAGTGTGAATGATAGAATCTCTCATTCCGTGCTACGGAATAGGTCATTTAATGCACATTCTGTTCTGTAAAAACTACAAATGGGTAAGCTCGGGAGGGGGTGAGCTTAGTAGAACGACGCACCGAGTAGAATAATGTGCCGTTCCGGGGTGTAAAAAGGTTTGGGAACATGATGGAAAGTGTCATTGGAACATGAGGGGAACTACCCAATTGACATTTTGCTTGGTGATTTTGGCCATCAAAGGAGATGGGAACAAAATTGAGGTCAAATTGGACAATTGAGGTCCTTTTTATGATTTCTCACTCATTGTGAACTCATGGTCAAAAGAACCACATAAGAAAACCACAAGGAACAACCATGGGGTCAATTGGGTCACTAGCATAATAAGGGTCTTGTACAAGGGTGTGTAGTAGTTTCACTTGAATTTTTAGAATTTTGTACAAGCACAAACTCTTATGTTAGAAGCCATGTGTGGAAATTCTAATATTAATGTCATATATGCCACAATAAACATAATATATTTTACATTGTAATGTATGAAACCATGAACTTCATTACATGCATGTCGTCATGAGCCAAGGCCTACTACTACAACAGGAAATATCATATTCTTTCACAATGTATGTATGTATGTCAAATGATTTCAAATTATTTCTCTCAAGATAATCTCAAAGTTTTCAACATATAAGGTTCATAAACTAATCATCATACATTCAAGTATGTTGAATTGTTGTTAAATGGGTAATGTGAACAAAGTTACAATTGGGTTCGATTTTTTCTAATGTTTCATGGAGTTTGTTTTTTTACCTTTGTACCTTTTGTAACAAACCCCATCAAACAAAGTACAAAGGATTAGAGTACAAAGGAAGGATACAAGGTTTTCCACCTTGGTAATGTTTGTATTGTCCCAAGCTAATGGATGTGCATGTGTAGATTTTGATTGCACCCATCCAATTGATGGGTTGTTTGAAGTCTACCTATCTACATGTTGGGTTTCTTTTCAAACTATGAATGTTGAATAACTGATGTAATCAAGCCTCTATATCATTTTATTTTATTTTTTGGATTGTCACTTGCTTTTCGTATCACGAGGTTTTATATCATTATGAAATGTAAAAAACAATTCATATGACTAAATGTTAAAATGAAATTTGTTTGATAAACATACAAATAATTAGCTTCAATTTCTTTAAATCTTATTAAAAATGAGTTTTAAAAATATTTGATTTGAAATATTCTGCCAAAATTGATTAAAATAAAACACATCAATTTTAAAATAAACTTATATATATATATTGAGATATGATTTTTTTTCATTTGATATTATTTTAAAACTTCAATAAGGTTTTGATGAAGATACAATAACAAATTTTATAATGAAATTAATTTTTAATTGATTAATTTATTTATATTGTTGTTGCCTTAATGTTATAAAAAATTATTATTGCCCTAAGATAGTAGACATGCATGTATGATTTTAGGTTTTATCAAGCGTGTATGGGGCAAACATCAACTAGTTGGTGTATGGTATTGCTGGAGAATTTGTAAGTAGCAACAATTGTTTTGAATACATGGAATGGGTTGTAAAAAAATAAGGAAGGGAAGATGCACATGTGGGTAGCATCTTCTAATCCCATGCTAATTATTTTAGACTTTCTTTATTTGTTGTTCTTGTGCTTTGAAATTTGTCATTTCTTAATAATTTGATGTCAAAGATTCATTTCATTTATTGTAGTTTTTAAGTTGGATGTTTGGTGGACATGATCACTTGTGTTGGAGGTTGTGGGTGAATTTTTTTTGTATTAAAGCATGGTGCCCCTTGCTTTCTTTGCTAGTTTGAATGATTTGCAAGAGGTTTACATAGTCATTTAAGTTGATGTGATGGACTTATATGACATGACACCAAACACAACCTAATGTCACAAATGGTGTTACAAGAGACATGTGTTCGGTGCAACGTTTCAAACATAAAATGTGATATAAAAAGAAATTAAATCAACTTGTTGTGGTCATTCCAATGTAATTTGTAAACAACTACACATTTTGAATGTACATTAACATTGTTTGGAATCAATTCTTATTAATAAATGGCTTATTGAAATTGGAACTACTAAGTTGTTACACAATTTTATGTAAATTCCTTTTCAAATAAACATTTTAAATGTCATTATTTCTTTAAATCTAACAATGTTTCCTTTAATTATCTTTCCAATGCATAATTATCAAAACATTATATATTATGTTTTCATTAATTGTGTCCAAATTGTGTGAGAAATTTGTTGCATTTTGAAATTTCCTCACATTTTAGGTCATGGCAAATGCAAGTGTTTCACATCTTTGGGTTTCAAAATTCCAAGGCTTTAGTTTTGAAATGTAAATATATAAATATAACAACGTGAATGAAAATTTAAAATTTTAATTTTGTGAAAAAAAAGGATATTAAACTCTTTCGCTTCTTTTTTTTAAAAAAATAAATGTGGTATCAAACTTTTCAGCTACCATCATTCTAAGAAACTAGAGTTTTAAAAATCTTTTGTTTGTTATTTTTTTAAATCCATCTAATTTCAATTTTTTCAAGTTTGCATTTCGTCAATTTTTTACCAAATTAATTATTTCATATAAAAAAAGATCATATATATGTAAAGGTTATTTATGCTAAGAACCTTGCAACACCAAAAAATTTTGACAAGTCTTAACTAATTCTTTGGTGATCACTAATATAAAAAAATCTTTTACAACTTGTTTTATGTGATTAAAAAATAGTTTTATATAACATTTTTTAGTTACATATGAAAATTTTCAAAATTTTTTTTTTTTCTAATGAATGTTATTTGATGATTGTTTCACATGATCAAAAAAATAATAATTTAATATATATATATTTCATACCACAATTGTGGAACGGGCTTCAATTAAAAAAGCGCCAAGGAGGCAACGGGGATTCAAATTCCCCTGGGGATTGTACCTTTCCTTCCATTTTTAGATTTTGATCTGCTCCTCCGATTTTGATTTTAATATCTTTTGGTATATTAAAATATCTTTAAATTAAATCATTGCATTATTCGCAATAAACAACAACACAAAAACCTACACATGCTTAACCACCTCATTTCACAAATCAATTACTTCCTTGTTCATAAAAAAAACAATCATTATTTTGCGGGAACAAAACATTATTTCCATTCCTTTCAATGAACATTAAACTTAAATTTATTGCACACCCATGTTGAAAATCATGTGACATTCTCTCTCTTTCCATCCATATAAACATCTTAAATTCAATTCTTACACCTATAGTTTTGACAATATCCCAAAATCCCCAAAGGAGTTAGTGAACTTTCAATTTCCCATATGTAGTGCGATCTTTGCAAGCACACAACTTTCTACAATAACAATTTATCACACCATTATTCCATCACAATGTTTTAACAACTCACATTCCAGTTTAATTTCCCAAACATGCTTATCCTTGATGCAAATGCATTTACAAATTCCATAACTCATGATTCCATGTCATCACCTCCTAGTATCAACACTATAAATTTTCATAGAAGCTAATCATGAGAAATGTTCATTACTAAAGTGTAATGGAAACAAAATCCAACAACAACCATTGCCTTAACCTACATCATGATGCAAAATCCAATTACAAAGGTTTAAACACCTCGTCCATGTTACCTTCTTTCCCACACAATCACAAAAATACACATCCTTAAACATCAAGGTTATTCATTTAGTTTTCATTTGCTTCATAGCACCCACTTGATTGTCCTTAAATCCACTTGTCCACCTAATGTCAACTAGAATGAAAGATCACCCAATCATAACATTACAAAATTTTCAAATCCAACAACACATGAATGAACAAGAAATAAAGGAGACCAACCTTTTAGAAACACATAAAATATTGAACCATTGGCCAAATAATTTCCCAAATGTTCAACAAACTTAAACAAACAAAGCTCTAAATCATAGGTCAATGTTTCCCACCTATATGATATTTCTATGGCTTTTTTTAAAACATAACATATTGTTCCATTTCCATTGTTGTACAAACAACTTTGAACAAATTCCAACATTGTGGAAGCCAAAAATAATTTAAAGAATTTTGTAAAATTATGCACAAAGAAAAAACTAGTAAGAATGACAATTAAAAGGAATGATAGAATAAAAATTGACTTTGATGAAAATTAGCAAAGGCATCGATCATGTCAATGTCAATCAAGAAAACCATTTTATTTGGCTTATCCCAAACAAAACCTTCATTCTTTTGGTTGTGAAACCATCAAAACGTCCATGTGGCAAAGCAGCATTTCTAGACCATAAACTATTAATCTAATGTACAAATCTAAAACTTTCACCCCAAACAAAAACACTTAAGAGAAAAGAAAATACCTTGAGACCTTAAAATGATCACAAAGACATTTTTATAAAAGGAGAAAATTCATCAAAACCACATTTTCCTTGCAAGTCCTATGAGCACTACTTTGATTTTACTAACATTCCAAAAACATTTTGACTATGTTCCAACAACCATCATCATACATGAAACCTTCATCAAAACACATGGACTTTTTAAATACATGAAGGAGATATGAACACTACTAGAATGCATGGTTTCTCAAATGGTCCAAGTTGACTAACAACCCTTCTTAATTAATGAACATGTATATTTTGATTAAAGGTTCATGACTTGAATGTCATGTGTATTTTTTGATTAGTTATTTTCACTAAAATGACTTATTTGATTATTCGTCAAAATGGACATCTTGTCAAGTTGAACCAAAAATAACCACCATAATCAAAATGGCCGATGGTTTTAATCAAGTGGGATATCTTATCAAGTTGGACATTAAAAGTTGACATTTTTAGTCAAAATGACTATTGGTTTTCTAGTCAAATGGGACTTTGTATGTAAATTAATAAATTATTATACCTACCAAGTAGGCTAAATATGAAGACTAAACCAACCTACTTACTCACCCACCCACCTACCTATGTATTACCTATTTTTTACAACCTACCTAGGTGTATGTGATTTAAGGTGGCCTAAATAATAGCAACAAAAGAGCCCCTTGGAATCCATTTTGGTGACTTTTTTTACATTGGGTCATAGTGTGACACAATGTAATCATTGTTTTAAATTTTATTTCATTGAAATATGAATGCTTGTAGGGGTCACAATGCAAGGCATGTGTGCAAAATCCCAACATAAACAACCTTATTTTCAATATACTTTTGAAAAACAACTAATTTTTACCCCTTGAACAAAAGTCCATAACTAAATATCTTCATATGATATGATGTAAAACTTTTCGAATTTTTTTCTTCATATTAATTAACTAAACCAAGTCCTAACAAGTTTAAGATCCAACCATTAACCCTAATCAAAGTCCACTATTTTAAAAAGTTCTTACATAACACTTGCAATTATTTCAACTTCAAAAGTCCATCACTTTTGTCATTTTTGTCATTTTGCATTAATAATCAATTGCACACATACATATTCAAATCTATAACCTATAAATGAATTTTTATTTACAATCCTTACACATTCAATAACATGTAACAATTGCAGTCACACCCGCTATAAAAAAACTACCATTGTGACAACAAATGTGATCCACCTTAACATGCACACACCCACCCACCCACCCACCTACTTACCTATTTCCTTTTCCTATGTACATCTTATTCCTACCTTCTACCTACCATCATACAATGTACCTATCTACTTATCTCCTTTATTTAACCTACCTACCACAAAATATTATGAAATGATTTAAATATGGGAAACAAATTTACTAAGCAAATTGTCCACTATCTACCAATCACAATGACTAATCAAATGGTCTATTATTCTACTAATAAAAAAGAGCACCCCAATCACCAAACATGTTTAAAAACTTTTGTCCAAAATGATGATATTAAATGGTCTTTTTGACACATGTCCAAATGGGTCATTTTTTACAAATTTTCTAGTAAATAAACCATTTTCTAGTAATGGAACTTCAAGCATTTATTCAAAAATCCTATTACTCACATATTTCAAATATTGAATCATTGAAACCCATGAACTTCTTCCAACAACTCAATTCAACAAAAAAACAGCTTAGAATTTTTGTGTTTTCATCTAATGTTTTAGATTATATTGAAAGTACCTAATTTAAGACAAGAAAAATAATTTTATTTTACCTTCAAATGTATAATTGGGAACAATTTAATACTTACTTGGAAAAAACCAAATCAACCCTACCATGCCACAACTAATGAATTAAAAAATCATTGTGTAATAATGAAAATAATAGTGGTCAATATTTAATCATTGTTTAAAAAGTCATGAAAGAGATGAAATTGTATAATGTGAGGTGTAGGTGTTACCAAAGTGAAAAATGAATGTCAATGTTCTAAAAAACATAAGTGCTTTGTCATTTGAAGTTTACATTAGTCTTGTGGTTTTTTTTTTTGGTGATTTTCAAACATCATTTTTTTGCTTCAAATAATGGATTTTGGTGGATTCTTAAAGACAATACACATGTAAACATTATGAGTTGATGCATTGTTTTGATTTAAAAGATGAAGGAGGTTATTTAGGGGAAATGAATGGGTCATTCATCATAATGCTTGATGTCACCTTTCACTATGAAAAATCATGTCTGTCAAAACCACATTACCCTACAACTAAAACTCAAAAAACAACTCAAATATAACTATTGTGCAATTATCTTTTGGGTATTACAACTAGTGTGCAACTATCCCCTGAAAAATACAATGTATTAATAAATAAATTACCACATTAGAAAATCAGTTAGTTGTATTATAGTTACAAGTGAGTTGAAAATGAATTTCTAGACAATAATTTATACACATCATGCATACATATGTAGTCAACCATGTTTGACTTTTTTAGGAGTTGCATTATAATTACATGTGATAACTACTTTAGATTTATTGTAAATGTGCCATTAAAACAACAACTATGTTACAATTAGGTACAATGTGCATACATGCAATCATGCCATGCATCCACATTTCCACCACCCATTATGGAATACATTTGCAATTAGTTTTTTATTATGATTCCCATTAATACAATTAACCCAAACATTAGTGCACCACTACTAGAATATTATTATTCAACTATGTTATGACTATAATACGACTACTTATAACTTAATAAAAGTACATATTCATTGGTTACTTATATTTTCATCATATGTGTTTCATTTTGAATGATTTAAAATGTTATGGGAATGCTACCTCAAGCCTTAGAAATCATCTTTGAAATGTATTTAGGAAAAGGAATAATGAAAAAACAATAAGAAATAAATAAACTTTCTAACTTACAAAACACATTTTTTTCCTTTTTTTTTTCTTTGGACTTTTCTTATTTTCAAACCTCATAACTTTCTTATTTCTTATTCATTTTAAACGATTTAAAGTGTTGTAAGAACCCCATTAGAATTCTACAAATCATCTTTGAACTTTAATAGCAATAGAACAACATATAAGAATTTTTTTAGGTGTTTAGGAACTAGCTTTTATAGCATTCAATAGTTTGTTTTTCGAGTTTTTGACCCCCTCTCCTTTGGGGGGCCATAATTTTTTCAATTCTAGTCCGTGTTTGACAATTTTAAAGGCCCTAGAGGCACCAATAGGAGGGGTTCAATTTTTGTTTAGACACTAGAAATAATGGAGCCCTCCCCTTGGATCTAACATGCCCTAAGTGTTTAAGTGTCATAGTTGCAACTCAATTGCAACTCAATTTGCAACTAAGGAATGATTAAAAGATTTAACCCTTATCATTTGGCTTTAAATCCCATATTACAAACTATATAAAGAAGGGTTGTTTTCTCAAATTCTCACATTAAAATACAAATGTCATTTTGGGATGAACTCAAAAAAACTTAACCCAAAAGCAAAACATAAAACTAAAAAATAAAATTTCATGGTTATTCTTCTATTTTTTTATTTACCTATGACCCTAAGTAGGTAGGTAGGTCCTAGGTACATACCTAGGTATGTAGGTTTTAGGACCTACCAACCTACCTCTTGATGGTTATGTACAACCTACCTACCTATTGAAATAGATATTTTTATTTATTTATTTATTCCAAAATATAATTAATATGCCATGTGGTCATTTTTTAATTGTGCCACATTTCAAATTTTTGGACCATCATTAACAATCATAATGAAGAACAGAGATCAATATTTTTTTTAAAATTGCAACTTTGTAACTCATGTAACTCGTTCGTTAACACTTGCGGTGTATAAATACAATGAGTTGCAAGGCCAATTGCAAAACACCCCTTTTTCTCATAATGTTTGAATGCTTCATATGGAATCCATCCACACTACAAAATAAACTAATTGACATCTTGTTTTTTAAAACATTATTTAGATCACAAAAGAAACATTGTGTCAAATACCATAGTTCCCATTAAAGTTTTGTGTTAAATAATTCATGAAAAGGAAAGTTTTTTTTTAAGGAAAAAAGGAAAACAAAAAAAATTGTGTTGGAAAAACAAGGAATCAAACTTCTAACATAATGTAATTTAATGATTGTCCTTGCCACTACATTAACATTGTATGTAAAGTTGTCCTTCTGTGATTACTATTCAACTATTGAAATTTTGGAAAATTAAAAATGGGGTTGTTGAACCTTTTTTATTAAAAAATTTAATTATTTCAATAGAAACTACCAATTATTAAAGTCAAGTATGGTATGTTGACGGTTTTGTTGGTCATTATTGTGATACAAATGTCATTGTGTAAGTTGTTCATTTGAACCCAAATATTGTTAATCACATTTGTTTTGATTCAAAATATGAAAAAATAAATAAAATGTTGGAAACATTGATTATAAATGAAAAAGGTGATTGATGAAACCCATTATTGCATACAATTGTGTATGTTAATGGAAATATCAATGATAAATAAAACTATTCTCTGCATCAAGTTCAACCAAGCTAAAAAATTTAGTTTCAAACTTTTTAAAATCTCTTAAGGATAATTCTAAAAGCTTTTGTGTTTCATGAAATTTCTATATTTTTTGGTTATAGTGTAGATTGTTTACAAATTTTCAACCACCAAGTTGAACATTTATTTGGTGCATATTTCTGAATTTTTTTATGATGTTGAATAAGGTTCTTACTACATATTTGGTTTGACATATACATTATAGTATTTTCTTACATGGCCCATGGAAGATAATGATTCTCAACCAACATACATTCATTGTAAAGGCAACATAACCCGTTGTAAATGATAGAGACCATCACATTAGACATCAATGTTCTTGTCTTCTTTGATCTAAGAGTTTTGTTTCACTATTATAATTGATTACATCAAATGTTGCAAACACATGTTGCCCATGATTTCTTTGTTTTGTGTCCACAAAGGCAATACTACCGATCAAATTTGGCAAACATTTGCTACCCATGATTTCTCTATTGTTGTGTCCACAAAAGTAGTACCACCATTCCATATTGATCTTTTTATTTTTGGTGTTCCACTTGTTGCCACCTGATGTTGTATTTGAGGTGATATTTTCACCATTATTTTTTTTACCAAACACACCATTGATGTGTTCAATATGTTGCAATGATCACTTTATTGCCAACATTACCTGATATATCTTGGCATCCTCAATTTTGTTTTGATTGTGGATCTACCAAACACCAAAGTGCTAAACACCAAATTTTATATTTGTTGTCTTCATTTTTTAGCAATTATTTTTTTGTTCAAATTATGAAATGATTCCTTGAATTGATTTATTCAATAAGTTTTTCATCAAGTAATGTTGCGATTTTCAAACTTTAATTGCATCCAATTATTACATCATGTGTTACAGATCCACCGACCCAAGGTTGAGTTTTATTTTAAATCAATTTTGTTGACAATCAAACATTATTTATAGCAACCACATTATAACTAGTAGAAAAAGGCCTTTTTTGACTAGGTTTTGTAATTTATTTTCAGTTGCAAGCAACATTTACAACTAAAATCCTTTTAGTTGCATTGGACAAATTGCATAAGACAATAGTTGCAAATGACATGGATTGTGAATATATAAAAATAAAATAAAAAAAAGATTTCATCCTTTGACTTATTATATACATGTTATCATTTGCAACTTGCCATGCAACTAATTTGGTCACCTTAACAACAAATGATGTGTTGCCATGTGGCAACATATTTAAATTTGTAAAATTATTTTTATTTAATCTTTAAAAAATCCACATCGTCCATTTTGTATGGTATTAGTGTATGATATGGGCAAAATATTATTTTGCCACATGGCATACTAATTGTGCCCATTTATTTTTTAAGGTGAATTATTTGGTGTCATGTGGCATATAAATTATGTCCATTTATTTCTTAAACATTATTTATTTGGTGACACATGGCATGTTAAAAATTATTTCATATTTAATATTTTCAATTAACTAATTAATTTTGAATTGTTTAATTTAAGGTGAATAAGATGTTAACATGTGGATAGGTAATGAGGGTCTAGGCCTAAAAAAGTAAGTAGATAGGCTTCAATTAATGGTGTAGGTTTAAGACAATCCTAATTTCATTTTGAGTTTTAGCCTTTAAGCTTGAGCTTCTTTTATTCATTCATCCCTTGAATGACACTTGCATTTTGAAATGTTCTAATGAACTTACTTATATAGTACACATGAAAAAAATGAAAGGCAAAAAATATGGGTTAAACATTGTAGTTGCAAATGTCACCGATTTAGTTGCAAATTATTTGCATCTACTTCTTAGTACCCATACTATATTAAACTAGTTTATCCACTAACTATATCAATAATTATAAATAACAAAAGTTTTAAAATTATAATATAATAAAATTGTGATTATCTTATTTTTTATAATTGTTGTTAATTATAATATTAAATATTATAAATAATGATATAGTAAATCTCAATAATAGTTAATGTCATTATGTTCCAACAAAATATGGATTAATTAAATTTATATAGTTTATTATAGTAAACATTAAATTTTAATAAAAATGAAAATGATTAAAAATTATTTATTAAATTATTAGATTAACCATTGGTTAGCTTAGACTATTTATTTTGTCATTATTATTTTTCTTACTATCTCATTTGTTATAGCTTTTATTATCAATTTTCATAAACAATTAAGTTCATTCAAAATTTAAATGTCCATTTTTAGATTCAATCAAGAATTTTGTCAGTTGAAATATTAATTTTTAGATTCAAAAATAATAATTCAAAAAAATCTCAATTTTCAAATCAATTTTTTTAAAAATTTAAATAAAAATTTCAGATTCAAAAATGAAATTTCAGATTAAAATAACAATTTTCAATTTCAAATAATTTAAATCACAATTTTCAGATTCAATTTCCTTTTTCAAATTTGAATATATTTTTAATGAATTGAAATAGAAAATTTCAGATTCAAATACCCATTTCAGAAATGAAATATCGATTTTTGGGTTTTTTAGAACATCATAATTGGAATAACAATATTCAGTTTCAAATAATGTTTTTTGAATTCAACTTATATTTTTCAGAATTCAAAAAAATTCAAATTCAAATAACAATTTTTACAATTGAATGAGCAATTTTCATGTTCAAATATAATTTTCAGGAATGAAATAGCAATTTTTAGATTCAATTTTTTTTTTTCATAACTGAAATATCTATTTTTGTGTTTAAATAACAATTTTTAAAGTTCAAATATTAATTTTCAAATCGAATATATATCTGAAAATTGTTATTTCAATTTTTTAGAAACTTATTTGAATATGCATAATTAATATATGTACAAATATATATTTATGATATATAATATATCATAAATATAGCTTAATACATACATTAAAATATACCCTAAATCATCATAAAATACTATTAGGGTGCGACTAATTTGGTTAGTAATGTAACTTATGGGACATATAAGCCTATTCATAAATGAAGATAGATTAAAAAACCATCCAACCAATATGATGAAATTTTCGATAGTTGAAACATAGTTGTAAAAATGACCAAAATAGTTGAAATTTGATTTTATAATTACAAATACTCCCAAACCTAGTTGCAAATGACTACAAGTCACATGTAGTCGCTAATGGAGTGGTTACATTTTGGTTGATTTCTATTAGTTTTACTAATTATCTGAATTCTATGGCTTGCATGCAGATTCACTATTCTTTTTATTACCAACATGTTGTGTAATTGATCAAGTATTCCCTTTACCATGAATGTTCTTGCTCATTTCTAAAACAATTTACCTTTTTTTTTGTAGTACTTCAAATTTGGAGGTTATACTTACTTTAGCATTAAAAGAATTCTCATATTTGTTTTATGTACATTTAATTTTCATGACTGAAATTCATTATTTAATTCCGATTAATTCATTATAGTTATAGCAAGCCTAACTAACTTGTTATAAATCAAAATTTTAATTATTTATAAATTCATTGATTTCACAATACATTCCATTTTTTGATTGTAAAGTGTTGCACCAACTAGTTAATGGGTCATAGCCATGAAAGCACTTGCATGTATCCCATAAATAAAATCCACCAGTTTTGTGAACAATTAATAGTTATTAATTCCAAATTAACACCTACTTACTTCATCTTAAAGACTTATCAATTGCCAACTATTTAGTAGTGCTTTCTTATTACTTACCAATTTCTCAATTTTCAAATTATCCAACAACAAATTGCTACCACTTACTAATTTTTCAATTTGCCATTTGATTCTTTTATTGATATATTGTTTCACTTCAATTACAACTTGTAACACCTATTGATTTAAACTACTTTAACTTCAACAAATTTGGCTCATTTCTTCATATTTTGCAAATGCGATACACACAAATTCTTCTAATTCCACAAAAAAACATTTCAAATATTTTTGCACATTAATATTTACAAATCACATCATTATTTCATAACAAATTTTTATTTACACTTTTACTTTTCATCTATTTAGGTATAGGTTTTAATTGATTTTGAAATCTATAAATTCAATAGAATAGTTGAAGATTTCAATTTTTGCTTTTTGCTCCTAATACTTTGGCTTACAAAGATGTAATCCAATTTAGGGAGAGGACAATGTTAATCGATATTTTTACAATTTTTCATTTCTAGGTAGTAATTACTCTTTTGTCTTTTTAATATAGTAATTAACTTCTAGTTATATCATTAGCTAATTTCTTTGAATTTGAATTAGTTTACAAGACATATGATTGTTTATGTCATTGTTAGTGCTAAGTTATTAGCATTAGTAACTAACTAGTGTGAACCCCATGCATAATGCACGGATACAATTTTTATTTCACAAAAAAGTTTCAAATTCTTACTGAAAACTCACATTTTACATTCAAAAACCACCCTTTAAAGTTTTCCTCTGAAAATTGCAAAGTAACAAAAATTGGTCACAAG
>Ga0116227_10006171_pt1 | contig 24535 bp, 16 predicted proteins | sample S1TSphgellanicum_FD_89693 | JGI IMG/M metagenome (GOLD analysis project Ga0116227, IMG submission 89693) | Host-associated microbial communities from peat moss isolated from Minnesota, USA - S1T2_Fb - Sphagnum magellanicum MG | ecosystem: Host-associated > Plants > Peat moss > Unclassified... | reverse complement strand
TAATGACCTGACTGTTCGTAGTTACCGTAGCCAGTGTTGCAGATGGATTAACAGAAACTGTTACCGCCGTTCTGGTGCTTACTGCTGTACCAGATACCGCTTCCACATAGAATACGGTTTCAGCAGTAACCGCCGGTGTAACAAACACACCAGTATTATTGGCAGCTAACGGTGTATTTCCAGTAGATGCATACCAGTTATAAGTAACGCCTGATTGGATATTACTAACGGTTAATGTTGATGATGAACCTGCACAAACGGTAGCCGCAGCCAAAATTGGTGCCCTTACGGTTACTGTTAGGCTATAACCTGTGGTCGCCTTATTGCCATTTGCATCGGTAGCTGTTAAGGAAATGGTAAACGTTCCACCTACAGTTGGCGTACCCGTTATTTCTCTCGTAGTGGTATTAAAGGATAATCCTGCCGGAAGATTTGTAGCCAGATAAGTATATGGCCCTGTGCCACCTGTTACCGCAGGAAGTGCTACCGCCGGATAGCTATCTCCAACCACGCCATTTGGCAAGGTTGCGCTTGGTAAATTTAAAGCACCAATTACCGTAAGATTATAATTATTTGATGCTGTTCTATTCTGGCTATCCGTAACAGTTACCGAAACAACATAATTACCGGCCTGTGTTGGCGTACCTGTGATGTTTCTGGTTACCGGATCAAATGATAAGCCCGCAGGAAGATTGGTGGCAACATAACTGTATGGCCCTACTCCACCAAGAGCAGCCGGAATATTCTGAACAGGATAAGCCACGTTTTCATTGCCATCAGCCAGGCTAACCGGTGGCAATACCAACGGATCAATAATTGAAATGCTGTAATTGGTCGTTGCTGTTTTACCAGTAGCATCAGTTACGGTAACCGGAATACTGAAGGTCCCAGACTCACCGGGCGTACCTGTAATTTCTCTGGTAGTGCTGTTAAAAGTTAAACCCAAAGGAAGGCCTGTGGCCGAATAGGTATATGGAGTTGTTCCACCTGTTGCCGACGGAATACTTTGAGCAGGATAAACAGATCCTTTGGTTCCACTGGCTAAAGTAGCAGGGGGCAAAACCAATGGATCAGTAACCTTAAGGGTATAATTAGCGGTAAAGGTAATTCCATTTGCATCAGTTACTGTTACTGGAATAGTATAGTTGCCAATTTGTGTTGGAGTACCAGAAATTTCTCTTGTTGTCGGATCAAAAATTAATCCCGGAGGAAGACTGTTCGCTGTATAAGTATAAGGACCAGTTCCTCCTGCTGCGGCTGGAAGGGTTTGAGGAACATAAACTGCTCCGGTAACACCATCTGGCAATGTCCCTGCAGCCAATGATAAGGCTGGCGTTACAGTTAAGTTGAATGTTGCCGTTACACTACAATTTTTAGTATCTGTAACCACTACGGAGAACGTAGGTGCACCTGTTGCTGTTGGTGTTCCGCTGATTAAACCTGTTGAGGATAAAGTTAATCCGGCTGGAAGCGTACTTCCTGATGCCAGCGCATAAGTAAACCCAGGTGTTCCGCCTGTTGCTACAGGAAGTGGTTTGCTGTATGGCGATGCAATTGTTGCATTAGTAAGTGTCGTTCCATTAAAAACAATAGCCGGATTTACCGTAACCACAACAGGAATACGTGTAGTATTTGCACAATTTGCCTTATTGATCTGAATGTAATAAGTAGTGGTAGCAGTAATTGCCGGAGTGGTGAAGGTTTCACCTGCACCTAATTGTGTTCCTCTGGTTGGGGCATTAAACCAGGTTAAAGTTGTACCTCCATTTGCTGTTGCCGTTAAAGTAGCCGTGCCACCAGCGCAAATTGACTGTGCACCGGATGTGATGGTTGGATTTGGATAGATAACCGTTGCGCCATAAATATCTAAGCTACTTAATGCTGATACCAATGCACCAAAGCTAACCTGAACTCGATCATAAACATCGCCTGCTAATACGGTAGCAGCAAATCTGTTTCCACCTAATAGTGTGAGATTTAATAAGTTTCCATTAATTTGAACAGTTCTGACAACGTTGGCTCCGTTTAATACACTTACCGTAATATTATTTAGAAGGCTAACATCTGCAAGACCTCCAGGCAAGCCCAGGTCTAAACGAATACTATCCGTTGCAGCACCAGCGGCAGGGAAAATCAATTGTTGATAGCCTGTGGCACCCACGCCAATAGCCAGTGAAATTCTGGTAAAATTATTTGCATCGGCATCAGTAGAGTTGCCCGCACCATTAACTGAACATAATAAACAAGTGCCATTTATACCTGTATTCTGACTGCTAGCCGCATTACATGCCGTATTTCCTCCACCTGTGATAACGATAACTAAAACAGGAACACGCGTAGCATTGATACAACCTGTGGCACTTGTGGTTTGCACATAATAGGTTGTGCTGGTTTGTAAAGTTGGTGTTGTAAATGAAGTACCTACGCCAACCTGATTTCCACCAGTGGCCGCATCATACCAGGCAATTGTATTTCCGGCATCAGCAGTCGCTGTTAAAGTGGTAGTTTGACCAGCATTAATGACCTGGTTGCTGGTAGTTACCGTAGCTAAAGTAGCTGGTGGATTAACAGAAACCGTAACAGAAGTTCTGGAACTCACCGCGGTACCCGAAAATGCTTCCACAAAAAAAGTAGTTTGAGAAGTAACTGCCGGAGTGGCAAAGGTACCTGATGAACTGGTTTGTAAAACGGAGTTTCCTGCTGGCCCATATAACCTGTAAGAAACATTTGGCAATACATTACTAACGGTTAAGGAAGCAACCGAACCGGAGCAAACTGTTGCAGACGCCACCACCGGAGCATTTACATCTACTGTTATGCTATAAGATGTGGTGGCTTTATTGTTGTTGGCATCTGTTGCCGTAACCTGAACATTAAAAGTACCCCCTACAGATGGTGTCCCGGTGATAACTCTTGTTGATGGATCAAAGGTTAAACCTGGAGGCAGGTTTACCGCTGCATAAGTATATGGCGCAGTTCCCCCATTTACAGCGGGTATAGTTTGAGCTGGGTACCCGGTTCCAACAATTCCATTTGGTAAAGTAGATGATGGTAAGCTAAGTGTACCAATTACTTTAATTGGATAAGTATTAGTTGCTGTTCTGCCTTCGCTGTCGGTTGCGGTTATCGATATAGAATAATTACCTGCCTGAGTAGGCGTCCCGGTTAATTGTCTGTTTAATGGATTATAGCTTAATCCAACTGGAAGATTAGCAGCTACATAAGTATATGGCCCTACACCTCCAGTTGCTTGTGGAAGTGTTTGTGTGGCATAAAATACATTTTCCGTACCATCAGGAAGTGCAGCAGATGGCAACACCAGGGGATTAATTACCGTAAGTGCATAATTTGTGGTAGCTGTTTTTCCATCTGCATCAGTGGCCGTAACAGCTACTGTAAAAGAACCATCAACAGTTGGTGTACCAGTAATTGCCCGGGTAACCGGATTAAAAGTTAAACCTGCAGGCAAACCTGTAGCCACATAGGTATAAGGTGTTGTTCCGCCTGTTGCGGATGGAATAAACTGTGGCGTATACACCGTTCCTTTGGTTCCCATGGCAAGCGTTGCAGGAGGCAATACAAATGGATCGGTAATTTTAATGCTGTAATTTGCAGTGATGGTATTTCCATTGGCATCCGCTACTGTAACCGGAATGGTATAACTGCCTGGTGTTGTAGGTGTACCTGTGATTGCTCTTGTTGCCGGATTAAATGTTAAACCAGACGGAAGGGGATTTGCAACAGTATAGGTGTAAGGCCCGGTTCCGCCTGCAGCCGCAGGAATAATTTGCGTTGGATAAGTAGTACCTGTGATGCCTTCGGGCAAGTTTCCTGACTGTAATGTTAGGGCAGCGGTAACAGTAACTGTGTATGCAGCGGTAACGGTACAACCTTTTAAATCTGTTGCAACGATAGAAAAGTTATATAAGTTAGGTACTGTTGGCGTACCACTGATCGTTCCATTGGCAGAAAGTGATAATCCGGTTGGTAAAGTACTGCCTGAGGCTAAAGTGTAGTTAAAACCTGTCGTACCGCCAGTTGCTGGGGTAATTTGCTGGTTGTAAGCGAACTGACTGGTCGCATTTACTAAGGTAGCCCCTGCAAATGTAATTTGTGGGTTTACAGTAATGACTACAGGAACCCGTACCGATTCAGTGGTACAATTTAAACGTCTTGCTGCTACATAATAAATTTTATTGGCCGTTAAAGCTGGTGTGGTAAATCCACCATTATAAGCAACTGTGGCTAAAGAAGTACCCCCTTGCAAAGCATCATACCAAATTAATTCATTTGTATTGGCGGTGGTAGCCGTTAAAACTACCGGAGCATTGTAACAGGCAGCTACCGCATTACTTGCCGGAGCGGTAAAGGTAGGTCTTCCGGCAGATCGTGTTAATCCGTAAACATCAATCGTTTGTGTTAAATTTGCATTTATAAGTGATGATAGCGTAACTTTTACCCGATCGAAAGATCTCCCGGGTGAGAATGGGACGGAAACAATTGATCCGTTATTAAGTAGCGTAAGCAACTCCAAATTTAGTAACGCAGGATCTAGTGTTTGGGTGAAAACTTCATCAATTCCATTGTAAGCTGTAACCCTGATATTATTTAAGAGACCTAGTGTTAAAAGTGCAGGTGACGTTTTAAACCTCAAATTAAAATCATCAGTCGCATTGGATGGTGTGGTAAAATAAAAATTCTGACTGGCTGTTCCAGCAACAGCGGCAACTCCGAGGCTAATTTGTGAAAAATTATTTTGATCTGTGTCTATTGCCCGTTCACTATTGATCACACCTGAATTTCCCAAACGCAAAGCGTCCAGGGTAATACCTGTTCCTTCAAAACTGGTAGCAAAGGCTTGTGCACAAGGATCCGTTCCTGAAGTATAGAAGGCATAGTAAACTTTAGTATTGTTATTTACGCCCAGTAAAGCAGCATTGGTAATATCCCGGATGAGCACCCGGTCATAAATCTGGTTCGGCGTAATCGCTACATAAAACCTTCCTAAACCATCTTTTACCAAACGTAGGTTATTATTGGTAAACTGTCCGCTACTGGCTCCATCCGTAATAATGGTACCTGCAGCATTTTTAGCTGCAATGTAGAAACTATGATTTCCTAAAACTACGTTCCCCAAAACGTTAGCCAGCAAACCGCCCAAATTACCGCCTAAAAGTGCGTTTAATAAATCAGGATCGGAATCTATCCTGATATAAGTGGTCGTATTTGCAGGAATGTTAGATGGAAACTTTAATTCGAGTTCACCGTTGTAAGCTAAAATATTTAAAGCAATACCACCAGATGATTTTACTGTTGCAAAGGTATTCTCATCATTAGTGATCGCGTTTGTAGCATTATCTACCGTAGTAACAGAGCAGGCGCCCAAGCCTAAAGCGCCACAACCTGTAAGGCTGGTGGCATTACCAGAAGCTGTTACTGAATTTGCATAAATTTTTGTTTGTGCATACGATTTGGAATATAAGAGCGTTATTAAAACGATGACCACAAACTTTAACAAATTGCGGATTATCCCAGTTAAGGATATTGTAGTAGAGGTTTTCATCATTCCAGGCGTTATTTAGGGTGACATTGTACAATTAAATTCCGTAGTACTTTGGCAACAAATCTACATTCCGGACAATAACCTGTCTTATCCATTACTATTCATTGTTTGGCTTTCCTATTCCATTCATTTCATTCATACTCGCATTTGTTACTCAAATCATTTCTGCTATTGTTAAAATTTAATGACATTAGCGTAGTCATCATCTCTATAATTAATGAACTCAAATGAACTCCTTATTGAACTCAGGAAGTTTGTACTTACAAAATCTGGATTACGAAATATTGATCCGGCTCATTGTAAGGTAATTTCTGAGTACGTATTCCAGGAAACCAAAAACTATGTTAGTGAAACCACTATCAAGCGTTTTTTTGGTTTTGCAAATACGTTGCATAAATTTTCTTTGTTTACATTGAACAGCTTGTCTCAATATGTTGGCTATTCCGATTGGGATGCTTTCATGAGAGACAAAAAGGATCATGTATCTGTTACCCAAAGCTTATGGCAAACCTTAAAACTAAAGGCAAGGGCGATTACAGATACCTCTCTGGTAATCAAAAAAAACAATTCAGGTGTACCATTTGAGTCTACTTCAAAGCGAAGTTTTTATTATCCCGATTTCGATTACTTTTTAAAAAATAATTATCAGTTTGCTACGGTGAGTGCGCAACCAGGGCATGGCAAATCCATACTAATGGCTCATTTGGTAGAGCATTTTTTTAATTCAGAACAAGCTCCCTATAAAAATGATATTGTTTTACTGATCAATTCAGAAGTGATCATGTCGACTATTCAGGCTGGATTATCATTAAATGAATGGTTTTTTAAGGAATTTAATTTTCCCAGTGTGAGTGATATGATCATTCATTTTAAAAATAATCCAAATCAAAAAGAAGGGCGGTTCATTATTATTATTGATGGCATAGATGATTACCTGTCAAGCAATATTAGATTTAAATTATTTATAGATTTTCTATATAGTATTGAGGAAAACAACTTTTTTAAAACGGTAATTAGTGTTAGAACCCATACCTGGATAAATCTTCAACCGGCTTTAACAGGATCTGCTTTTTTAACAAAATCCTGGTATACAGGCGTATTCTATGATGAGGAAACGATGAGCAATGTTCCACCGCTCAGTGTTAAAGAAATTTTATATACCCTAAGTCATATTGAAAAAAAGCCCATTACCATAAGCGATATCAGTCAGCCATTAATTACACAGTTTAAAACTCCTTTCTGGCTACAGGTTTACTTTAAACTTTCTACTGAGTTTATAAGTCTGGAACTGGAAGATCCATTGTTATGCTATGAGTTAATTAATTACTTTCTCGAGAAAAAAATCTTTCTTGCTAAAAAAAGTACTGAAAAAATCTTCTTGCTGAAAAAAATTACTGAGCACATTTCTCAGGGAAACAAAGGTTTACGGGTGGCAAAGGAGAATATACTCAGCTATATTGACAGTTACCCTGATGCATATGATGAATTGTTATACACCGGGATTTTAATTGAAGAAAAGCGATTTAGCACCGTTGTACCAACAGAAATAATTCGTTTTCTAAACGATGATATTTATATATATTTTTTATTCATACAAATCACAGAGATTTTTAAATATAAGTCTAGCAAGGCATTTTTCGAATACATATTACAAAACTTCTCGCCCAAAACAGTATTAAGAAACAACATCCTAAACTGGTCTGTAAGGTTTTGTGTGAACAGAAATGAGATAGCCGAGCTTAAAAACATATTAATGCTCCCATTTACCAATGAAGAAAAGAACAAAGCTTTTGATTTCATTTGTAGTGTTGCAAAATATGAGCTGAATAAACCCAATTCGATGTTTAATAAACAAAGCATCGGGCAGGATTTTATTGATCTGATGGCTTCTGGCAGAACCATGAGCAAATTGTATAAGGAAACGATTAAGAATATTTCTGATAATGTATTAAATCAGGATATACAAATCATGCTGCACATCATTGAATGTAACATCCTGCTGATCGATATTGATAAGGCTTCTTTGGTAAATACCATGCAATTATTAAAGCGGAATTATAAGAGGCTAAATGAACTTTTCCCCATCAATCCGTATGATTTAATCTTATATTTTTATAATAATTTAATCAATAAGCCAAATGAAGGCCGCTCGCTCGAAGATAAAATCATTAAGCTTTGCCATTTCATAGACCAAAGCCCACCATTACGCAATGAAGCACTTACCAGTGCTGAAATACTTTGCTATCGCCTGGTATTGCTTACTCTGTTTGCACAAAAAAATTATGCAGAATGCCATCGGTTTATTATGGCAATCCTAAACAAATACCCAAACATTTTTTATATCAGAAACTCTGTATTCTCACCATTTTTATTAATTCATTTAGGTCATACCTATCTTAAACTAAATTATTATAAAAAGGCACAAAGAATTGTTGATTTTCTTGATAAAATAATCAAATGTGATTACACTTATTATACACCGTTCATTTCAGTTGGTTTTTTTATCTTCAAAGCCAGTTTTTACAATTGCATTCACCATTATGAACAGGCCATTATTGAAAGCAGTAAAGGTTTAGAAATTGCAGAAAGAGAAGATTTTAAAATGCTGGAGGTAGCGCTATACCTATTAAAAATAGATTCACTTAAACATACTGATGTACCCGAAGAAGTATCAAATATCATTAAGGAACTGTTAAACTTTTTATCCCACCATAAAATCTCCATGCCTGATTATACCAATTTAAATGGAGGAGACTTTGAGCAAACATTTAAAGTATTAAAATCATATCGAAAATAAAAGAGCCAGTATCATAAATCCGAAATGTTATCATGGGTCTGTTGAAGAACTCGTAAAAAATCTCATTAACAGTGTTTCGACAAGCTCAACGTGACAAATCCTGATATAACTGAAATAAATTAATACTTACCAATACAGCACCCAATCCTTTTATTTGATGAGGTTGTAAAGTTCATCCAGCTTCGGCGACAGTACAATTTCTATTCTTCTGTTTTTGCTTCTACTTTCAGCAGTGGTATTAGCGCCTAATGGCTGAAATTCACCCTTTCCTGTAGCTGTCATCCTTACACTTTCTACCTTCTCATTTTCAGTTAAATAGCGCACAACAGATGTTGCTCTTAATACACTCAAATCCCAGTTATCTTTAATTTGCCCCAGGTTATTAATTTTTTGATTATCCGTATGACCTTCCACTGCGATATTGATTTCTGGTTGTTGCTTTAACACATTAGCCAGCTGGGTTAAAGCTTGCTTACCTTTTTCATCAATGATGATACTTCCCGAAGGAAATAAAAGTTTATCTGTTAAGGAAACGTATACCTTACCATTTTTAATTTCTACAGTTAAGCCACTTTTCGTAAAGCCTAATAAAGCCTGTTGTAATTTTTCTTTTAATGAATTGGTAGCCTCATCACGTTTACGCAATACCTCTTCAACTTCTTTTAACCGCTTTTCCCTCGCGGCTAAATCGCCTGATAATTTGGTTATTTCGCTACTAGAATTGTTTTTAAGTTTCTTGTAATTGGCATCAATTTCATTATAGTTATTTTGAATATCTCTTAACTCTTCAGCCATCATTGTCGTATCCTTTTTTAGTCTCGATACTTCTTTTTCCAGATTTTCTATTTTAACCAGGCCTTCATTAAAAGCAGTATATAAAGAATCTTTGCTTCCTAACAATGCCTTATACTTTTTGGGCGATAGAACTACACATGATGTTAGTGATGAAATGAACAATAGAAGTGCAAAAGCTAAAAAGGTATTTTTCATTTTTAAGTATTGAGATTTAGGTTATTAACGATTATTGAGTGTTAAGCCTTTTTAGGGCTATTGTTCAATAGCATTCCGTAAAAATGCAACTAATGGTTGAACAGTTGCAAAAGAACTTATCAACTTATTAACGAGTTCTGACTTAAAAAATTCTTCATCATCCAATTTCATCGTTGCTTCGAAACTTTTGAGTTTTAAATATTCAATGTTTGGATCAGAAGGATCATAACCCTTGGGTGCATTTTTTAAAGCATTTGAAGTGCCTAACTTAAAGTTGCTTTTAAAATTTTTATCGTTAATAATCTCTTCAAAATCATTGATATTATAATCAATCTCCTGTCTGATCAGTTTAAGATCTGGTGCATCAGGCATCCAGTAACCACCAGCTATAAAGCTATTACCAGGCTGAATATGCAGGTAATAGCCTGGTCCGTTTCCTCCCTTGCCTTTTGCAGAGAACCAGATGCCAAAGTTATTTTTATAAGGGTCTTTATTTTTGCTAAAACGAACATCGCGGTAAATGCGCATTAAACTTTTTTTGGCATCAGTATCTGCAGAAATCAGCGGATCTACTTTAGCAAGTTCGGGTATTAGCGCAGCAACCATATTTAAAACGTCTTGCCTGGCATCTTCATATTTTGATTTATTTTCGGCAAACCATTCCCGGTTATTGTGGCTGGCCACATCTTTTATAAATTTTAAGGTCTCTTTCTTTAACATAGATGAGGTATTAATCTGTTAAGCTATCAAGTTGGTAAGGTGTGAAGTTGATCATCTGGTTAGGTGGCAAGCTGGATTTAGCTGATTAAATAATAAGCTATCAACATTTCACCAGATCTCTACCTAACTTTTGCCATCCTTACTTATCATAATATGGCTTATACTTGATGTTGGGTGATAAAACATGCAGCAATATTATTCGCGAATACCGGTAATTAAAAGGATATAGAATAAAGCATCCGGCAAAAATTACAATCAGATAATGCCAGAAGGTTGCATCAGTTAAGGGGCCAAAAATGAGATAAGTTACAAAACTCGCAAGGAGCATTTCAATCACATTCATAGCATAACTTACGTACATGGCCGCGTAAAAATAGCCAGGTTCTATTTCTATCCTTTGCGCACAATGACCGCAAACTATTTTGGTATGCTGAATATTCCACCCATACATGCTACCTGTAAAAACATCACCTCTGCGGCAATGCGGACATTTACAATGCACAATGGCATAAAGTTTAGAGGTTGTTTGTTCAGCCATGAGTTAATTCATATGAAATGGCTCTTTTTTCATTTCCAGATGAATATTTTTCTTCCGATATTTTTTATACCAAACCACGCCAACAACAATAGCCATTAAATATGGAATAGCTAAGAGATAAAGTACACCAGTATTTAAACCGGCAGAAACAGTGTTGCCATTTTTATTACCCTGCTCTGCATTAATGCTGCACATGGCACACTGCGCATTCACCTGTAACACGGTTACAAAGTTTAGTAACGCTAGAAATAAGACGAAAATAATTTTCCTTTTCATGTTCACAAATATACAGATTTAACGAATGGAGCAGGTTAAAAATTATGTCATAAAAAACGTGCTTTTAAAGGTTTTAAAGTTGGGGTATGGCTATAATAATCATAAAATTAAAAAGTTGTTTTCCCATCATTCTCTGCAACCAGGTTAATACTCAGTTTCTTAATTTTTTGTTCACAAAATCCTTTTGCAAACAAAATAGTTCACCTTTTAAACGTTAAAACGATGGTTGATTTTCTATAATCAAGAACATTTATCCCCAAGCTGTCAAATCAAAAATTAAAAAAAAGGGTTATCGTCAAACCCTGCACTTTTATACAAAATCCTAAAAGTGTCTTTACCTTTTGGAATATAAAGGTATAATTTGTAAATATATATATTTGGATCTTCATATTGACCCTTAATTTCTCCCCATATTGGAGATCTTTTCAAAAATTTTCTATCCTCATTTTTCTGTTCCAGGCATACAATTTTACCATTGCCATAAAGCTTCATACGATAATTTTCCATGGGTTTAATTTTAAACCCTGGAAATAAGAAAAGTTCTTTCTCTTCCTCCCTTTTGGCTTCCAAAGTTTCTTTATCCATATACAAAGACAATACTTCGGCTATATCGCTTTTAAATCCAAGTCTAGCGTAATCATTAATCTTTTTATCCCGAATCAATTCCCAATAATAGTGGTAAGCTTTTTCCGTTTTGGCCAACAATAATTTTTGGTCTAATTTGCGAAGGTCTTCACTATCTGTATCATCATGAATGGTATATGGAACCTCAGCATCAAAAGTGATGGTATATTCATAAATATCTTTACCAGAAGCTATAAATGTTTTTCCGTCAGCTTTTATGGCAGACTTATGGCTGAAAATATGTTTTTCGTTTTTATAAGCGTTTATCCTGTCTGATTCATTACGCCCAACTAATTCAATTTTTATGCTGGTAGCATCGGCAAGTTGCTTAGCGCTGTCTTTATCTGATTTTTTCGGGTATAAACGATAGGTAAATGACTGCTTGCCAGATTTACTGATATATGGATTTATGCAAACTGGATAGCCTACCGCAGCCTCATCATCAAAACTAAAAACAGGTATATCATTTACCAAAAACTCATAGGAGCATTCATTATTGGTGACACTAAAATAATATTGTATTCCTTCTAATGCAGGTTTTATAAATGCTGCTTCTTTTTGTATATAGTTCTGTGCTGTAATTTTATCAAGATTAGCATCAGTAATAGGAGGTTGTTCAACAGTATTCCTATTGCCATCACAGTTAAGCAGCAAGCATGCAACTAAACAAAAAAACAGTGTTCTCATCATCGTTATTAAATTTTAAATGTATTTCTGCTTTAGGGATATCAGCAATATTTAACTTATCACATTTTTTCTGTAGGGATGATAGGTAAATAATATCAAACTTCATTTTACTCTTAGAAAATCTCAAATTATTAGAAATTCATTTGCTTTTAGAGACATGAAGATAGAATTTGGTAAAATCATGTCTGCCTTGCCTATTTTATGAATATAAGTTGATTTCAAGCATAAAATATTTATGCTATTCTTTTTGTTTTTACTTCAAGAAGAGCGCCTTTTTCGTTAAAAATTTTTACACCTTTTTGATTCGAGCGTTCGCAAATAATAGTTTCATTTGAAAATGTTATATGATCGTATTCTAATGGAATGATAAGTTTGCCCGTCTCACTATCTGCAACTCCTAATTTATCTATTGTTCCGCCATCTGCCTGCCGAATTGGTTTTCCTACAATTATCAGCCTGGGGTGGTCCCGCTGTAAAGTATAGGAATTTAGTTCATAATTAGATTTCACTAACCGCTTATTTTTCTTATCTACCCAATAGAGGGTATTTGCAGATTCGTTTTCATTTAATGCTACCTCCACATAATTTTTTACAAAATTATGCTGACTAATGTCATGATAAATGGGTATTACCAACCATTTACCATTCCAATCAACGATCCCTTTTTTTCCAGTTTTTGCATCTTCGCAAATTACATAACCTGTTTCTTTGTACCTGCCCATTTTAAATTTTGGGATAGAATAGGTATGTACACTTTCTACAGATTTATCATTTTGGGCGACAGAAACAATTATCTTACTTATTGTTGCAGAAAAATAGATTGATTTGGTTATGAATCCGTTAGATTGTGAATCGCTTTGCATTGGTTCAGATTCCAAGAATTTTAGCAGTTCGTTTTCCGAATTAATTTTGCCCTCCGAAATTTTATCTTTAGCATTCTTTAAAGCTTTCTCCAACTCTTCAAGTTGTTTCATTTGTTGCGTGGACTCAAATGTCTGTGATCCTTTGGTTGTTAAATATTTACCATTTTTGTAAAGTGCATTTATTTCTATTTTTTCTGCTAGTGTAGCGGGTACATTATAGGTAAATTCATTATTTTTAAATTCAAGAATTTTGATATCGCCCTTATCTGTTTTTATTATTTTTTGGTTTTTTTCCAAATAATAATCCTTTGTACTCGTAAAATTGGTAATTACTTTTGCTTCTATTCCTACTATAGGTTTGCTGTTGCGTTGAAAAAAATATAATCCGCTATTTATCATTTTATCATTTTCAAAATATGGTATTTTCTTTGCGTTTGATTTATTAAGGATTGCGGTTGAAGCATTTTCGTTCGTGCCGTCTGCATACATTACCCTTTGAATTTCGAATTTCGGTTTGCGATTTGGATTATGATTAAAATAAAAATTATCAAAACCTAATAATCTAACTAATTCAAATTCATCATAATCAATCAAAAAGAAACTATTTGGAAATCTACTAGTTGTTTCTATTTCCAATGAATCGAAAAATGAGGAATTGTAACTACTTTTATCTTTAAAAGCAGTAATATCTGTACTTAATTCCTTTTCGGGAATGGGTTCAACCGAAATTTTAATAGAATTAAGCTTAATAGCACTATCTAATTCAGCAATTTTATCGTCTACTTTTTTCAGCAATTCTTTATTTTTTCCATTACAAGACACGATCAAGAGTAACAGTATTGCGAATAAAAGTTTTTGGATTTTGAGGTTATTAGTTAAGCTATTAATCATTTTTGTTCTTACTTTACAACTTTTTTTTAAAAGGAATTGGTTTTATATATGAAATACGTTTTGACTTTCCGAATATGCAGATAAAACCTTGAACTATACCTCTTACGCTACCATAATCATCAGTATATTTGACATATCTCCTAAATATTACAAAATTTCAAAAGTATCTTTCCCTTTTGGGATGTGAAGGTATAATTTATTAAATCTGACTCTTGTTTCACCTTCTGACGTTTTATATTTTCCCCAAATAGGCGTTTTATTTTTTAGCCTTAAATCTTCACTTGTTTGTTCCAAACAAACTATTTTTCCATTTCCATATAGGTGCATTTTGTAATTATTCAAAGGTTCAAGTCTGAATGTAGGCTCACTAAAAATAAATTTATCTTCTGGTGCACTTTGAATAATCATTTCTTTACTCATATAGGTAGAAATTGCCTCTGATATATAACCCCTAAATCTTAATCTAAAATAATCATCCATTCTCTTATCCTTAATCAAATTCCAATAATATCGATAGGCCTCCTCTGTTTTTGACAGCAATTCTTTCTGATCCATTTTACTTAGGTTTTTACTATTTTCCCAACCCTCTAATAGATATAGAACTTTGGCATCGAAATCAAAGCTGAATTCGTAATAATCTTTGCCATCACCTATAAATGTTTTTCCATCTGTCTTGGTGGCAGAACGATGAGTTAATAATAATTTTTGGTGTTCAAAACCATTTACAGTATCAGCATTGTTTCTTTCATATAATTCAATTTTAATACTGGTATAATCTGTAAGGTGATTTAGTCCCTTTGTAGTTTGAGGATACAAGCGATAAGTAATAGTTTGTTTTCCAGAACGGTTAATATAGTTGTTTAAGTTTATCGGGGTCATTATAGATCCTTCTTCAAAATATTGAAATCTTGGAACGTCATTTACTAAAATTTCGAAAAAGCACTGCTCATGATTGACATATATATAATATAATGGTTCATTTGAAGAGGGCTTAATATATTTTACTTGTTCTTCCAAATAATTTTGTGCGGTTATTTTTTCCTTGTTGGAGTCAGTAATGAGCGGTTTATTGTTATCCATAGTTTTGTTATCGTCTTGAGTGCAAGCTCCTAAACTTAGGAGGAATAAAAATATTGTTAACTTAATTTTCATTATTAATTATTGGTTTTATAAAATAGATTAATTTTTGCCATGGTAAAGTTTTTATCTTTAAATAAATGAAATTTGGTATCAATGAGATTATGTTCATCTTTTTTATCCCAGGAAGCATCTCCATCTACATTTTCTCTACTCACGCTTAGCTTAACCATTCCCTTAATCCCAGAAAAATAAATTTCATCCTGATAAAATAGGCCTTCAGCTTCGTTTGCGCCATAGGTGCGGGTGTGTATGAAATGCGATTCAAGATTTGCTTGTAACTTAGCATCAATCGGTGCTACAAAGCGACCAAGAAAGTTACTTACACTAAATGGTACAAAAGGTACGCAGTTTACCAATTGAATCCGTCCTTTCGCCATCAGTTGTCCTTCCAATTTAATGGCGTTTTCTCCAATTACTTTCCCGGCACTATTGCTAAAGGATTGTTTTAAGGTATTCGCGATATTAACCTTACCAGCAAACTGTTCGTGAGGAGCCGGAGAAGAAATTTTAATTTTATATTCCTGGTTAATACTACCACTAAACATAATCCTGAGTTTTGCATCAACTCCAGCCTTATCTAAAAGGTTTTGCAATCCTTCTCCCATCTGCCCTTCCGCCTGTTTTTTAGCAAAGTTTCTGGATGCTTTCTCAAAATTATTTTTTAACGGATCCTTATCATCTATTTTTTCCCTTTTAAGATCTTTAAAATCATCGTTATACTCGTATTCTTCCTTGCCTTCTTTATTTGTTACTTTCTCTTTGGTAAGTGCTCTTTGTATCAGGTCTTTTAAACTAAGCGTTTTATCAAACTTTATACCAATTACCGGTTCAGCTTTTACATTAAACTCTGTAACATAATGCACCAAATCTTTATACTTTTCTAAATAGGTGCCGTAGGTAAAGGCAACTTTTGGAAATATAAAATCGAAGCCCAGATCTCCAACCTCTTTTTTTACTTCTTCAACTTTTTTAAGCAGTCTGATCGCTTTTTTAAGTTTAGGCAATTTGGTAGCAGCAGATTCGCCCATGGTCAATACAGCAATAATTAACTCCACCACCATAACCAAAACAGTGAGGGTTAAAATTCCTTTTTCTACCAGATCTCGGTTAGCATCTGTATAGTTTTGTATTTTACTAAATTTGCCACCCACATAATTCCATTTTTTTGCGTAGCCTATTCCATACATTTCTGCTTCTGAAACAAAATAATCAAAAGCCAGGTTTACCATTGTTTCATAACTACTGCCCATAGGAAAGTATTTCATAACGGACATGTACTTATCAATGTAAAACTTTGCCCTTTCTGCCAGTTGTTTAATTCCTTTAATAACTGATATGGATTCTGGCTTGTTTCTATATACAATAGGATAATCCCCATCAAAATCGTAAGTGGCCTGTAAAATCCATAAAGCATCAGTAAAGGCATTGATAACCAATGTGGCCTTATTTGGATTCTGAAAATAGGCACAAGAATGAATACCCAATTCATACCTGTTCGGCTTTAATCCAATTGCCGTTGGAAACATATCCCCTTCAAACGAAAATATTTTCAAGTCTGCTTTTCTACTTTTTTCATCGCCATTAAGCGGGATTTCATTGGTAGGCTCAAAATTATTAAGGTTTACTAAAACATTGCTCTTAATCTGGGTATGGTCATGTCGTTGTTTTTTATCATCCCCCATCATACAACCTTCTGTTACATAATTTTTTACAAAAATGGCAAGATCAACTGCATCTTCTATGTTGGGGGTAATGGTGTTGTAAAAAACAGTATTTAAGTTATTTACCTTAAAGGTGAGTACTGTTTTACGGTTTATTTTATGGATCGGCCGGTCTTCATTGGTGACATAGTCAAACTGCTTTGCTTTCCGTTCACCATATGAAAATGCAGTGAGTTTATTTTGGACCCCATGGGTATAGAAATAGCTCAAAATTGCATTTGCTCTTTTCTCGGTCAAATCATCATTATAAGCATAATCCTTTCTAATATCTGCATATGATTCTATCAATACTTCTACCCTTGAATTTATTTTTAGGTACTTTATAACGTTATTTAGCATTTGCTTATTAGCTGCAGGAACCTCATATTGATCGGTATCATAAAAAATATTTAAGCCGAATGAAAATGGTTCTATGAAACGCACATTTTATGCGGATCCAGACTGTCAAACACTGTTTTAACCGTCTCTCTGTCATGGATATTAATCTGAGAAAAAGAACAAGGATCATATTTAATCGGTTTTTTTTCTTCTTCGCCAATAACAATTGGCTTGTTACCTTTCGGTAAGGGCACTACTTTACTAATTAATTTACCGAAACTGTTTTTTATGTACAAATGCGTTGCATGTTTTAAATCACCTTTCGGGGTAGTATCTTTAACGTAGCCTTTAGCACCATCTACACTTAATTGGATGTAAAATTGTTCTAAAGGTTTCTCGGCACCTATTTCTTTTCTCCATTGTAAAAAATCCTGGACACTGATCTGAACATCCAGGACGCCATTTATATATTTCTGAGTATAGGTTACTTATTTTATGGTTACGATTACTAATTATACAGCTTTTGTAATTAACGCTTCACTATTATATAAGTCTCTAACAGATTTCTGAAATGCCTCAATTAAAAAACAACGAAATCACTTTCACCATTTGGCAAACAAAACCAAATATCGAGTATTAATTCTTCGCTTGTTTTGCTATTTGAAAATGCTAACGCTGAGTTTCCGTCTGTTCTAATAAGCCGAACCAATTTGCCATTACCTGCATAAGATAAAACTTGGTCACCTTCCAAATCCATTATTTCAAATCCGTCATTTATATCATCCAAAATACTTTTTATACGCTGCTTAGTTTCTTGCTCACTTAAGTACATGGTCTTTGAATTTCTAGCTTCAACGATTTTAATAACTTCAATAAGTGGTTTATAATCGCCTTCCTTCGCCTTTGTAATCAAACGTTGATATGCCTTGATTAAAAAGGGTTTAATATCCGTTTTCAAATCTTTGATATAACGCAAAGTATTCCAACTTTGTAATTCATAAGGTACTTCAGCAATAAAGTTAGTAGTATGATAAATAAATGGTTCTCCTACTTTGACTTTCGGTGTTTGATATTTTTCTGAGCCTTTGACAAACATAAACTGCCCATTTTCTACATTTTGCTCTACGATCTTATATCTGATATAAGCTTCTGGATTTAGAATTTTTGTGCCGTCCAAAGGATAACCTTTAACCTCTATTTTTTGTAAGCCACTTCCAAAAACAGCTGCATTAATAGGAATATCTGTGGCAGTCTGCCCATCCAAATTCATTGACAAAATTTCGATATCGTTTACTTTAATTTGGAATTTACATGATGATGCACTAAAATCTAATTGATAATATGGTTGTTTCATCGTTTTATTGCTAATTTGTTTTTGAAAGGTTCTTTTTAATTGCTGCCTTATGTCATATAAAGCATTATCTTTTTGTATTAAATTAACATAGGTTGTGTTGAAGTTTTGGAATTTTCTTTTTTCGAAGTTATAACCATAATCTATTTTATGTATTGTATCAATTGTAAATTGAAGATTATGCTTGGATTGCAGGCTGCTAACTATTGTTTTCGCATCCTGATCATTTACCAGCTGCAGTGAAAACCCAATTACCTTTTTAGGCTTCTGTATCTCTAGTATCACTATCCGATTACGTTCTTTATGCCTGTGGAAATCAATTTCAGTATCAGGAAAAGGTTTACGGTGTAATCTTGCTCAAATGGCAAAAGGTAATAATTAATTCCGTCAATAGTTGTTTTTTGATAGCTGCTTAAATCAATTTTTTTTAGATTACTAATATGATCTATTTGTATGGGCTTTGAGGTATTACATCCCATTGATATACAAATAAGAGCACAAATAATTTTAATAATTAATTCCCGCCAAAAAAACATTCTTTAAAATTAAAATTAATCTGATGAAATCCTTGTTAAAGCACTATTTCATTGAGATATTAATTAATATTTTATTCTAAGATTTAGCAAACAAAATTTAAAGTGATATTTTTTTACAAAGTTTATTTAAGTAAATTCGGGTAACCCATTTTATAGTCATCATAAATTGTATTTATGGTTGTATCAGCAGAGTTCTCAATCCTTGTTCCCTTTTTTACAAATATAAAATTGGTGCTAAAAAAATTATTGCCACTTTTATCAACCGAAATTCCTTGACTGGTAAAAATCCAAGCATTAATTTTGGGGATATCCCAAAAATACGAGTCACCTCTGCCTCTCGTATCACTCTGATTATAATTTGGATATATTTTTTTTAAATAGTTAATAATATATTTAGTTTCTTCTTGATTAACAGAGTTATATTTAAATCCTATATAATTATCTTTATTCTTATTGGTAACAAATATGGATAGGTTATTATAATCAGCAATATTTCCGTTAGGAAAGGAATAAGTAGTAAGTTTAATTTCGCCTATATAATAATTGTCTAGTTTACTCGTAGTGTAGCATATTAACCCAAGATTAGGGTCTTGATTTTTTTTAAGTTGTTTATCATTTTGGATAATGCTTGAAAGATCTGCATCAAATTTTAAGGATAGAAGATTGGTTTTGGTTTGTGATTGACAGGAGATGATCGTCATTCCCATCAAGATAAAAAATAAGTATTTCATAATTTAATTTTTGATTAACGGTATGTTGGCACTTGTTTCAAATAATTTTTCTAAATGTTCTATTATGTCGAATTTTGGAATTACTTCAGGATAATTACCTTCAGCAATTACAACCTTACTATTTTCATCCTGTTTTATTTTGGTTTTATCAATAACAATTTTTTTTGCGAGGCCAACAGATATTGATACAATATATTTGGCATTCAAGCCATCAAAGCCTAAAATCGGTCGATAATATAACCCTTTCTCATCATAAATAATTTTATGTCCAAACGTTATAGATGCATCACCGGAAGCCGAGGCTTCAAAATAAGCATAGGCTTTAACTACAACCATGGATACTTCGCCCTTAACCTTAACACCTACTTTTAACTCAATCTTGAGTTTAGCTTCGGTACAAACTTTCAATCTGGAATCAGACGGCTTACCAACAGTGTTAAATTCAAAATCAGATTTAATTGTAATATCACTGCTAATGATTAAGTCCATATAAACATTAACACTTGCTTTAAAGCCAATGTTATCATTTCCAACATTAATTCCAGTACGCAATTTATCTTGAATTTCATTATATAGTAGTTTCACACCAGGTGCTGCGGCACCACCACTTATTAATCCAGAAGCTCCAACAATTATTGCTGCCAGTAAATCTATAGTAACTTCAAGGCCTATTAAAGGGTTTGCGTTTAGTGTAATCTTTACATCTGTTCCTACTTCTGGTAAATTACTGGAATTTAATACTTTCTTCAAAAACCATTCGCCAGTTAAGGAAAGATTTGGCGGTTTAACCACAAAAGACGCTGGTACTCCAGGTATCGCCTTTTTAACTGCTCCCTTAGTAACACTTGTTATACCATCTGCAATTGATCCGATAGATGAAAAAATATTATAAAGCTTCTTGAATTTACCTTCATATTCTGCTTTTAATTCTGCATCTTCACCGTAAACCGTACCTGATTTATCCCACTGTGCTTTTAAACCAAAATTAAAAGTAGCATCTTTTTGTTTCCAGCGCCGTTCAGCACCAATTTTTCCTGCTTTGCTTTGAAATTCTTTATGTTGTTCTGGAGATAAATTTTGCCACTTAACACTTAGGTCATTATTTAAATTTAGCATGAAATCTAGATTCCATTTAATATCTGGGTATACCTTAACCTTTATTGTCGGATTGTTCCGAACAGAAAAATATCTACAACTATGAATATGAACTGAATAGTCATTAGCAGAACTAAACGAACCAAATTCGGTAAGGTTATTCATAGGCCAGATATAATTTAATGGCATTGGATGATCCTTGCTCATAGTTGATATTGCCGGAATAGTAATACTGCCTACGCTACTAGTTTTAAGGTTAACATTGCTAAGCGTAATATTCTTAGTGTGTTGAGGCCGTTCAAAGCATGCCTTTGTTTCAAATTTAACTGGCTCTATTTTTATATTTCGTGGAGTTGGGCCTCCAATAGACTGATAAATAATTGTTTCTGCATTATGTCCATAATATTGAAAAGAAATATCAACTCGTCGATTGCCCTTATAACTTGCCTCATCCTTGTATTTAATGTTATCACGTCCCATTTTATCATCGGTTGGATTAACTTCTCCATGACCAGAAGTTACCATCCTGACAGGATCAAGTTTACCTTTGACAAAAAATTCCCTCACTGTCTTAGCCCTATTCTCAGATAAGATATTATTATAATTTTGTTTACCTATTACGCAGGCAAAACCATCCAAATGAATGATACTATGCTTATGCTCTAAAAGAAATTGAAGAATATTGTTAAGTTTTTTTAAACTCTCAGACGATAGTTCAGTACTATTAAAGTTAAAAATTATAGGTTCAACAACATCTTCTTTTCTATTAAGAATATTTTTAACACCTGCACCATTGTCAAATACCAGTTCAGGTTTACTGCCTTCCTCTGTAACTGTAATCTGTTCAAATTTGCATAATTCAAATCTAGCGGCATTTTTATCAGGCTCATATATGGTTACGGGAGTTCTGTTTTGTGGTATTTCTACCACTTGAGACACCGTTTTATCTTTTATCCTTAAAAAACGAGCGTGCGCCGTATCACCACTACCAAAATTATCCTGGATGTACTGGCCGGTTACTGGATGTACAACACGAATGTAAAATTCTTCTACACTTGATACATCTTTCATGGATTGGCGCCATAAATAAGTATTAGGGATTTTAAGGTTAATTTCGCCACGGATTACTTCAACAAAATAGATTTTTCTTGTAACTTCATCATCCTTTGGCAATAGTCCAAATGCAGATCTTAATTTCCTAAAAACGCGAACCTCAACATTTTTATAGCCATTTAATCCTTCTGTAAACAGCCTTAACCAAATCAATTCTCCGTAAGAGAATTGGTAGGTTTTGCGTACATCTGCACCACCCTCATTTCTTGACCATCTACTATCATTTATTCTTGCAGGCGATTCACCACGAATTTTCAAACCCGATTTTCCATCAAAATTACCGGTTAAAGAGGCTTCAATATAATAAGTATAAGGTCCACAAAGTGGTTTTGGAATCTTATATCCATATTTGAAGTTACCGGGAATAGTCCTTTGATGATCAATGTAACCCTTATCGTTAAATATTGCCCATTTAACGTCTTTTGTTTTTTCTTGTTCAGTTGTTCCTTCTAACCATTCCCCTACTTTAAACCAAACAAAATCACCAGCCGCCAAAACCAAGAGATGATTAGCTATAGATCCCTTTTTTAATACTCTGCCTTCTCCAGTCCAAATAATTTTCTTTACTCCCTTTGCCATATATTATGATTTTATATCAACTTCAGTGCCTTCAAAGTTTGTTACAGATTCTATTACAGCTTCTGACATAGGATTGAGTTGTGTTAAAACATTTTTGTCTGAATTATCGAAGTTTTGCTTTGAAGGTTCAGACTTTTGTCCATGTTGTACAATTTCTATACAATCAGTTCCCCCCACAGGACAGGTTGCCTTGCTATCTTCAAGCAAAATTTTACCACCATTGGTAAGTATAGTATGTTCATAAAACCCTGACCATTTAGTAACCACAGCTTTGCAAGGCTTGTTGTTCATTTTAGAACATGCACCGAACATATTCTTTTCAAAAGTTGCACCAATATCAACTGTTGTTACGATAGGCTTTGTACTCGCCACCTGATCATTTGCATACTCTTTTGTATGTGTTAGAACTTTTAATTTATCAGGGGCCGAACCAAATTTACACATGCATTGTGCACCTTGAACTACGATATGTTTTTCTGCCATGGTTTTAAAAATTTAATAAACGTTCCCAAAAACTTTTCTGTGGAGGTCCATCCAGTATAACTGATCGAGAGCTTATAGTATTATTTTCATCAAAAGTTGAAAGAAAATCATAATCGAAATCCCTTCCATCTTCGGGAACCATAAAAATTCTAACCTTTACTTTAGCATTTATATACCGACTAATTGAAAAATCAGACATCAAAGAAATGATATATTTATATTTAGGATGCAGGAAATATCTACCTTGATAATTACCAAAAGCCTGTTCAAAATTATCTGTGTTTTCCAACTCAATATTCCCTTCATGAAGTACCTCAATTACCCCAAAACTATTGGGATTCTTATCAAATTTTTCGGCAATCAAATAGTTATCAACATTAGAATTGTTCAGTATTGGGAAGGCCATTTTTTCAATTTTATCTTTTTGATAAACTTTATATAGGGGCTTAAAAAAAGTATTTATCAACCAATCATTCTTGCCAAAAACATTGGTAACATTAAGGGGTATGGCCAACAGTTTTTCCATATTTGCAATATAATAATCAGTCATCTCACCATCGAAGTTACTTAGTAATTTAGATTTAATTTTTGGCCATCTTTTAATAATCTCTTCATGATTATAAACCCTTTCAAACCCTCCATTGTTATCCACTGAAATTACAAGTGGATAAAAAACCTTACCAGCTTCATAAGCCAATCTATCCGCAACAAGTTCAGGGATACCTTCATTTACAAATACCTCACTCGTCCGCTCAATTAGAAATAATGGTTCATTATTACTGCCTGGTTTCAAACGGGAAACCTTAACTTCATACTTAACTTCATTTACACTATTTTCATTTTCGAAGGTGATACATACACCATAGCTAACGGATCGATCAGGAATCCATTTTAACCTCAAAGCTTGTTGGGCTGAATGTTTTTCGATGGGTTTTCCAGCATTCATTTACTTCATTTGTTTAACTAACTTTAATACCTCTGCCTGAGACATATCTGCTTTTTTAACTGCTTGAATATCTCTTCTCATTAGGGTAGTAACCAGGTCCGTCTGAACATTCTTACCTGTTTCTAATACCTGGTCTGTCCATTTTATTACGCCAGTTTGTTGAGGATTAAAAGTCATCTTTCGATCCGTAATCTGCCGGTCTTCTATATTTTGATGCACTTTAATGGCAATCCCTCCGGTGTTGTAGGTTACCGTTTTATAAAAACGCACCTCCTGACCTGAAGAAGCTTTAACAAAAACGATTTTTCCAGCCTGATTATAATTGTAAATGCAAGTCCAGGTATCTGTAATTTCATCAGATTGACTTCTTGGTGTAATAATCTTAGCCTGTTGAATCTGCTTGCTCAATTTATCCGGTTTAGAAACCATTATCAACGGAAGCAGGTTTTCAATTGGATAGTTACCAATATTATCTTCCAATAATTTCAATAAACTCAAAACCTGATGTTGATGATTGACCTGCTGTTTAAAGGTACTGTAGTTTGCAGGAAATAAAACATATTGATCAGTTTT
>Ga0116227_10006169_pt1 | contig 24544 bp, 20 predicted proteins | sample S1TSphgellanicum_FD_89693 | JGI IMG/M metagenome (GOLD analysis project Ga0116227, IMG submission 89693) | Host-associated microbial communities from peat moss isolated from Minnesota, USA - S1T2_Fb - Sphagnum magellanicum MG | ecosystem: Host-associated > Plants > Peat moss > Unclassified... | reverse complement strand
AGCCCGAATTGTGGAAAACCACTCACCTCGAGGTCCAAGGCAAAAGCGGCATTACGACGGATGCTTATATTGCCAGGACAATCGGTCTTGCGACCGCGCTTAAGAAGCAGTTCCCACAGCTGACGATATTCGGTCCGTCGGATTACGGCTTTCTAGGTTTTTACAACTGGAATGGCGAAATGAGCGCCGCGCCGACCATGAATAACTGGTTTATTGATAAATATTTGACGGCCATGAAGAGATCGTCAGCTGCTTTTGGTAAGCCACTCGTGGATGTCTATGATTTTCATTGGTATCCAGAAGCCACGGACAGTACCGGCGGTCGAATTGGTGGCCTCATGAGCCCGAACTTGAACGACGACCAAATACAGGCCATCGTGCAAAGCCCACGCAGTCTGTGGGACAAGACATACAAGGAGAAGTCTTGGATTGCCAAGGACGTGCTGGGTCAACCCGTGGAAATTCTTAACAGGGTGCAATCGCGAATCGACAGCGACTATCCCGGCATGAAGCTGGCCATCACCGAGTACAACAATGGCGGTGGGCAGCACATCGCCGGCACGATTGCACAAGCCGACAATCTCGGCGTGTTCGGCGTGCATGGGCTGTTTGCCGCAACATGGTGGCCTCTCGCGCAGAAGGAGCCCTACACCCTGGCCGGCTATCGCGCCTTTCGCAATTTCGACGGCGCGAAACATAATTTCGGCGACACATCGGTTCAGGCGACCTCGAGCAACGTCGAGAATGTGGTGGTTTACGTCAGCACCGACAGCAGCCGCGCAGGTCGGGTCGTCATGGTGGCCATCAATCGCTCGCCCGCCGATCAAACCGTATCGGTCAATGGTCAACCCTTCTCGGGTTCAGCGCATCTGTTTCGGATGATGGCATCAACGGCAGCGAAGCAATCCACCATTGAGCCTGTGCCAGCAGGTGTTCAGCCAGTCTCTGGATCGTCGCTCAGCCTGGTTCTTCCGGCGCTCAGCGTGACGACAATCGACATTTACTAGCCGCGTGACTTGAAGTCCTCTAACTTCCAGCTGCCCGTGGTGGTGAAAGCAGGCTGTACCCGCACCACGGTCTTTGGTCTCACCAGCAATCGGACCGACCACAAAAGCCAAAAGACCCGCGGACCTCGCACCAAATAGCGCTTGGCAAGCCTCTTCGGGTCATTCAACAAGCGAAACACCCATTCGGCGCCCATTTTTTGCATCCACAACGGCGCGCGGCGTTCTTGGCCGGTCAGAAAATTGATGGACGCTCCGATGCACAAGGCCAGACCCCGGGCTTTGCCCCGGCGCTGCAGCAACTGCGCCAGGACCTCCTGCTGGGGTGCACCGACCGCCAGAAAGCAGAAGCGAAACGGGCTGTTTGCTTCGATGAATTGCACGCACTTCTCCACTTCCGCGGGATCGCGCACGAAATTCATCGGCGGATTGTAATGCTTGAGGTTTTCCAGTCCGTAACGCTGGGCCAACGCCACGGCCTGCGATTCACTGCCGCCGATCATGACGATACGGTCATGCGAGTCGACGACACGCTCGAACAGTTGCGCGGTGAGATCGCTACCGGTACACACCCGAACACGGCGGCTCTTGAGAACCCGGAAGATGTGCGACAGAAATCGGCTGTCGAGAAGAATGTATTCAGCGTCCGCGTACAGAGCGCGAAAAGCCTTGTCTTCGTTATAGCGAATCAGGTGATCGACGTTGGGTGTCACCACATAGCCATAACGGTCCCTCGCAAAAGTGCGGGCGACGGTCAGGAAGGCATCCAGGTCGTAGTCATCCAATACGTACGGAAGCGACATTAGATTGGTTACCGTCGAATCTCAGACACAATCTTAATATTATGAACCTCCGCCGCACAGCAAAGTGTGCCACGGTCAGCGAACGGACCAAACATCCCGTGAGAGATTTCGCTGTGGATCGAAACAAATACACGAAACGAGCGACTCCTTCAAGATTATGCAACATAATGCGGTCGGGTTCTATCAGCTTGCAGTTGATTGTCAGGGCTTGGGCAGATCGGCCACCCTCCAGCTGATCTTCAAGTTTAGCCAGTAATTCCAGCCAGTTACCAGCACAATCGAAATTGCATTCGCAACATAGCGATTGATCCCGAGCACATTGAATTGAAAATTTAATATCGCGGCATTCAATACCAGGCCGACAAAACAGATCATTTGGAATTTTCCAAAACGGCGCAGTCGATTTTGCCAGGTGCGATGCCGCATGGACACATCGCCGAACGTCCAAAGATCGTTCCAAACAAAATTGTTGATGATCGCGGTCTCCGATGCGATCAGCTTACTGCGGGTCAGGCCCCAGGCGAGCATGCTTGGATCGCTGAGCAGATACAGCAGACCCATATCGACGATCACGCCGCTGCAACCGACGACGGCGAATCGAAAAAAACGACTGAGCGGCAGCAATGCCAGTCTCAGGCGGAATAAATGCCGCACGTAGTCGACGTAGATCTTGCGGGTTACCTTGCTCTGCCCTTGATCGCGCTCGCGAAAAACATAGGGCACCTCGCCGATCCAACGACAGCGCCCGCGCGCAAGCACTTCGATGAGAATCTTATAGCCTAGAGGCCGCATTTCGATGTTGGCGATGGCGCTGCGCCTGACCATGAAATATCCACTCATCGGGTCGGTGACCTTGCCCACCACGCCAGGCAGCATCACCAGCCCGATGAGTTGCGCGCCGCGCGATATGACTCGCCGAAAAAGACTCCAATCGCTGACTCCGCCGCCCTCGACATGACGCGTCGCCACTGCGATATCCGAACCTCTCTGCATCATTCGGAATAAATCGACCATCGTCTCGGGCGGATGCTGCAGATCCGCATCAATGACGGCGAGAAAATTTCCGCGCGCCGCCTGCCACCCTCGCAGCACCGCGGTGGACAGACCTCGCTCGGTCTCGCGGCGCATGACGCGCAACTCAGGAATCTTCGAACTCAATTCTTGAGCGATCTGCCAGGTCAGATCCGGACTGTCGTCATCGACCACGATGATTTCGTACTGGCCGGGCAGCAGCGACTGCAATATCCCCGTCAGCCGCTCGAGCATTTCCGCGATGCCGCTGGATTCTCGATACGTGGGAACGATCACGGACAGCTGCAGGGCTGCAGGCTGCGAGTCCGCTGCGCCGACTACATACGGCCCTTCAGGTTGTGGATGTAAGGGGTTCATACCAACGGAGCAAATTTTAGGTGGCGCATCTTAGGGGTCAGGCGCTCGATTTGGCCAATCAGCTATTTTGCTGCGTTGCAACATTTCCGAAAGTGACTCGCCGACATCGATAGAGTGTTACCGTCGCAACCTGTCCCTCCGGAGAAATGCGTGAATCAATTCAAATCAGGCTCATCGAGCGGACGATCCTCCGGACCTGCGTCTCCCGACGACCCCATGATGGATTTCCGCGCTCGGCTGGTGCATCAGCAAGCCGAAGCCGCCGAACGCCGCCGACTGGATCTGGCGGAGCAATCCTCGCGGTTGAAGACCGCCGAGGAACGAATCCGCATCTGGGAGCGCATCCATGAGGTGAATCTGCCGCGCGATCCTGCGCATCGTTTGGTGGAAATCATTGCCGCCAATACCGGTTTGACCGTCTCCGATGTGCGCGAAGAACAACAGCGTCGCGCGACGCTGCGCGCCGCCGTCTAAGCTTCGCCTAGATCTCCCATTCGCCCTCGACGTCGATGTATCCGCCTTCACGCAGATAACCCATCACCTGCAAAGCGGCAGCCGTCGGCGTCAAAAGGCTCGACTTCAAGCGGATTTCCGGATTTTCCGGCGGTTCGTAGGGTGAATCGATGCCGGTGAAATTCTTCAGCTCCCCGCGCCGAGCCTTGCCGTAAAGGCCCTTGGCATCGCGCGACTCGGCCACCTCGAGCGGTGTATCCACGTAGATCTCGATAAATTCGCCCGGCTGCACCAGCGCACGGGCCATGCGCCGCTCGGAAATGAACGGCGAGATGAAGGACACCATGACGATCAGTCCGGCATCGAGCATCAGCCGCGACACCTCGGCGACGCGGCGAATATTCTCGACCCGGTCCGCATCGGTGAACCCCAGATCCTTGTTCAAACCATGGCGCACATTGTCGCCATCCAGCAGGTAGGTGTGGCGCCCCTCGCCGTGCAGCTGCTTCTCCACCAGATTCGCGATCGTCGATTTGCCGGCACCTGAGAGCCCGGTAAACCACAGAATGCACGGCTTCTGGCGGCTGAGGCGAGCCCGGGCGAGCTTGTTCACATCGAGCGCCTGCCAGTGGACGTTTTGCGAGCGGCGCAGCGCAAAATTCAAGAGCCCGGCGCCCACCGTATGGCTGGTGACGCGATCGATGAGAATGAACCCGCCCAATACCCGACTGTCGCGGTAAGGTTCGAAGGCGATGGCGCTGCTCAACTCGATTCCGCACACGCCAATGTCATTGAGATCCAGTTTCTTGGCCGCCAAGTGCTCGAGGGTGTTCACGTTCACCCGATACTTGATGGGCGCGACGGTCGCCGTCACCGTCTTGGTGCCGATCTTCATCAAATAGGCGCGGCCCTGCAGCAGAGGTTCATCATGCATCCAAATGATGGTTGCCTCGAATTGATTGGCAACTTCCGGTGGCTGCGCGGCCGCGGCCAGGACATCGCCGCGGCTCACGTCCACTTCATCGGTGAGAGTGACGGTGATTGACTGACCCGCGACGGCCTCGGGAACTTCACGTTCGCCCACGAACAGGTTCGCGACCTGACTGATGCGACCCGAAGGCAGTACGCGCAGCGGCTCGCCCGGGCGCACGCTGCCGGCGGCCACCAATCCGGCGAAGCCGCGAAAATCGGCGCTGGGCCTGTTCACCCATTGCACCGGCATACGAAACGCTGCATCCGCAGACTCACCCGGCGCGGCGACGGTCACGCTCTCCAGATGCTCAAGGAGCGTGGGACCCGGATACCACGGCATGCGCGCGCTGTGCGTGGTCAAATTGTCGCCGCCCAACGCGCAAACCGGTATGCAAGTGATGGCTGAAATATCGATCTGCTGCGCGAAAACGCGATACTCCTGCTCGAACCGCTCGAAAGCCGACTGCGAATAAGCCACCAAGTCCATTTTGTTGACTGCCAGTACGATGTGGCGAATACCCAGCAAAGCCACCAAGAAGCTGTGCCTGCGCGTCTGCGTCAAGATTCCCTTGCGAGCGTCGACCAATATCACCGCCAAGTCGGCCGTGGAGGCCCCCGTCACCATGTTGCGGGTGTATTGCTCGTGACCGGGCGTATCGGCGACGATGAACTTACGCTTTGCGGTGCTGAAGAACCGATACGCCACATCGATGGTGATGCCTTGTTCACGCTCGGCGGCCAACCCATCGACCAGCAGCGCAAAATCCAACTCCCCGCCTCGGGTGCCCACCTTCTTCGAATCTTCTTGCAGCGCGTGAAATTGATCGTCGAAGACCATCCGGGTCTCGTAGAGCAGTCGCCCGATCAGCGAGGATTTGCCGTCATCGACGGAGCCGCAGGTGATGAATCGCAGCAGATCCTTGCGCTGATGAGCGGTAAGATACGCCTCGATGCCATCGGGCAGCAGGTCTGCGCTTAACCCCACTAGAAGTATCCTTCCTGTTTCTTCTTCTCCATCGACGCGGCTCCCTCTTGATCGACGATGCGGCCTTCGCGCTCCGAGGTCGTGGTGAGCAGCATTTCTTCGATGACGCCGGGCAGATCGACCGCGTCGCTGATCGTTGCAGCGGTGAGCGGGTAGCAGCCCAGGGTTCTGAACCGCACCGACTTGATTTCCACCCGGTCGCTCGCAGCCAAGGGCAACCGATCATCGTCCACCATCAGCAGCCGGCCGTCGCGTGTCACCACGGGCCGTGGCTTTGCCAGATACAGCGGCACGATGGGCACGCCTTCCTGATGAATGTACTGCCACACATCGAGTTCGGTCCAATTGGACAAGGGAAAGACTCGGATACTCTCGCCGCGATTCTTGCGTGCGTTATACAACTGCCAAAGTTCGGGCCGCTGATTCTTCGGATCCCAGCGGTGCTGAGCGGAGCGGAACGAGAACACGCGCTCTTTGGCGCGGCTTTTTTCCTCATCGCGCCGTCCACCCCCAAAGGCGGCATCGAAGCCGTATTTGTCGAGCGCTTGCCGCAACGCCTCGGTCAGCATGATGTCGGCATAAGTCGCGCCATGGGTCCATGGCTTGACGCCGGCCCGCGCACCCTCCTCGTTCGTATGCACCAGCAGCTGGAGGCCGAACCGCTGGGCCGTGGCGTCGCGAAATTCGAGCATTTCGCGAAAATCCCAGCCGCTGGCGATGTGCAGCAGAGCAAAGGGCGGCTTGGCGGGCGCGAACGCTTTGAGCGCCAGATGCAGCATGACCGAGCTGTCCTTGCCCACCGAATACAGCATCACCGGTTTTTCACTTTCCGCGACGACTTCGCGAAAGATGTGGATGCTCTCAGCCTCGAGGCGCTGCAAGGAGTCCAGCGCCGACATTATTCCAGGTAGTGAGCGTCGGTCTTGCTGCGAATCTCGGCGCGAGTCACGCCGGGTGCGAGTTCAATCAACTTGAAGGCATCCTTGCGAGAAGGCCGTGAAAAAACGCCGAGATCGGTGATGATCATGTCGACCACGTTGACGCCCGTGAGCGGCAATTCGCAGCGCTTCTTGAACTTCGATTCGCCACCCTTGCTGTGCTCCATCACCACCGCAACGCGTTTCACGCCGGCGACCAAGTCCATGGCACCCCCCATGCCCTTCACCGTTTTACCAGGCACCATCCAATTGGCCAAATCACCATTCTCGGCGACTTCCATGGCACCGAGTACCGCGAAATCGATATGGCCGCCGCGAATCATGGCGAAACTGTCGGCCGATGAGAAATACGATGTGGTGGGAAGCGCTGTGACCGTTTGCTTGCCGGCATTGATGAGGTCTGGATCCTCGTCTCCCTCGAAGGGAAAAGGTCCGGTACCGAGCATGCCGTTCTCGGACTGCAGCATGACGTTAATGCCGGGCGGAATGTAGTTGGCCACCAAAGTCGGGATCCCGATCCCTAGATTGACGTAGTAGCCGTCGTTGAGCTCCTGCGCCGCGCGCGCAGCCATTTCTTCACGCGACCACGCCATGGGGCGCCTCCGCTCGTTTGCGCACCGTGCGCTTCTCGATCACTTTGTCGTAATGCGCACCCTGTAGGATGCGCTGCACGAAGATTCCCGGCGTGTGGATGCTGTCGCCGTCCAGCGACCCTGCCTCGACCAACTCCTCCACCTCGGCCACGGTGACATGCGCTGCGGTAGCCATATTGGGATTGAAGTTGCGCGCCGTCTTGCGGTAAATCAGGTTGCCCTCGGTGTCGCCCTTCCACGCTTTGATCAATGACACATCGGCGACGATGCCCTTCTCCAGCACATAGGTTTCGCCATCCACGGTACGCTGCTCCTTGCCCTCCGCCACCAGCGTGCCGGCACCCACCTTGGTAAAAAACGCGTAGATGCCCGCGCCGCCTGCGCGGATGCGTTCGGCCAGCGTGCCTTGAGGGTTGAATTCGAGTTCCAATTCGCCGGCCAGATACTGACGTTCGAACTCCTTGTTCTCACCCACGTAGGATGAAATCATCTTCTTGATCTGCCGCGTTTGCAGCAACAGCCCGAGCCCCACGCCGTCGAGTCCGGCGTTGTTGGAAACCACGGTCAAATCCTTGACCCCCGACGCATGTACGGCAGCGATCAAATTCTCGGGAATGCCACACGCACCGAAGCCACCACACATCAATGTCATCCCGCTGCGCAGCACGCCCTCGAGCGCGGACTGCGCATCGCCGTACACCTTGGGACTGCCCTTCAGTTGCATGCGGCCACTCCTAGTACCGGTATTGATCGACTTTGTAAGGCCCCTGCTTCTCGACACCAATGTACTTCGCCTGGGTCTCGGTCAATTCGGTCAATTGCGCGCCGAGTTTCGACAGCTGCAGCCGGGCCACCTTCTCATCCAGGTGTTTCGGCAGCACATACACGCCGACTGGGTATTTCTCAGTATTGCCAAACAGTTCGATCTGCGCCAGTACCTGATTGGCGAACGATGAGCTCATCACATAGGAAGGATGTCCGGTGCCGCAGCCCAGATTCACCAGACGCCCTTCGGCCAGCAAAATGATTCGCTTCCCATCGGGGAAAATGATGTGATCGACCTGCGGCTTGATGTTCTCCCAGGTGTGCTGACGCAGCGAATCCACTTCGATTTCGTTATCGAAATGGCCGATGTTGCAGACGATGGCCTGGTCCTTCATGCGTTGCATATGATCATGGGTGATCACATGAAAATTGCCGGTGGCCGAGACGAAGATATCGGCCTTATCGGCCGCATAGTCCATCGTCACGACCCGATAACCTTCCATCGCGGCCTGTAGAGCGCAAATCGGATCGATTTCAGTGACCCACACCTGCGCCGACAGAGCGCGCAAGGCCTGTGCGGAACCTTTGCCCACATCTCCGTATCCACAGACCACCGCAACCTTGCCGGCGATCATGACATCAGTGGCCCGCTTGATGGCATCGACGAGGGATTCGCGGCAGCCGTACAGATTATCGAACTTCGATTTGGTCACCGAGTCGTTCACGTTGAAAGCCGGAAATGCCAACTGCCCATCCTTCGCCATTTGATACAGACGCTTCACCCCGGTGGTGGTTTCTTCCGTGACACCTTTGATCTTCGCGAGGCGCGTCGAGTACCACTTCGGATCGGACTTAAGCTTGGTCTTGATGGCCGCGAACAGCTTTTCCTCCTCTTCGTTGCCGGGCTTGGCAATCAAGGAGGCGTCCTTCTCTGCCTTGGCGCCCAAGTGCAGCAGCAGCGTGGCATCGCCACCGTCATCCAAAATCATGTTGGAGTAGCCGCCATCCGGCCACTCGAAAATACGATGCGTATAGTCCCAGTACTCTGCCAAGGTTTCGCCTTTGATGGCGAACACCGGCGTGCCGCCGGCCGCAATGGCGGCGGCCGCATGGTCCTGGGTCGAATAAATGTTGCACGAAGCCCAACGCACCTGTGCGCCCAGGGCATTCAAGGTCTCGATCAAAACCGCGGTTTGAATGGTCATGTGCAGCGAGCCGGTGATGCGGGCGCCGCGCAACGGCTGCTGCGCCGCGTATTCGCGCCGTATCGCCATGAGGCCGGGCATTTCGGTCTCGGCGATGTTGATTTCCTTGCGTCCCCAATCCTGAAGCGAAAGATCCGCGACGATGAAATCGGGCTGAGGTTTGATGGCTGCGTTCATTGATATGACTCCTGTGGGCTGCGATTAGGCAGCGCGGGTAGATTTAAGTTCGGAGGCGAGCGCCGCGGCCTTATCCGTGCGCTCCCAGCTGAATTCCTCTTCCTTGCGGCCGAAGTGACCGTAGGAAGCCGTCTTTTGATAGATGGGCCGCGCCAGGTCCAGCATCTCGCGCAAGCCAAACGGTGTGAGATCGAAATTCGCGCGTACCACTTGGGTCAAGCGCGTGTCGGGCATCTTACCGGTGCCGAAAGTTTCCACCATGATGGACGTGGGTTCTGCGACGCCGATCGCATAGGAGACCTGCACTTCGCAACGGTCCGCCAACCCGGCAGCCACGATGTTCTTGGCGACATAACGAGCCGCATACGCGGCCGAGCGGTCGACTTTGGACGGATCCTTGCCGGAGAACGCGCCGCCGCCGTGGCGGGCGAAGCCGCCGTAGGTGTCAACGATGATTTTGCGGCCGGTCAGACCACAATCGCCCACCGGTCCTCCGATGACAAATCGGCCGGTCGGGTTGATATGGTATTTGGTGCGCTTGTCGATCCACTTGGCCGGCAACACCGGCTTTAAGATCTCTTCCATGACGGCTTCGCGCAAATGCTTGGTGCTGATGTCGTCGGAATGCTGAGTGGACAGCACCACCGCTTCCAGTCCCACCGGTTTGTCGTTCTCGTAACGCAAGGTGACCTGGCTCTTGGCATCGGGCCGCAGCCAGGGCAGCTTGCCGTTCTTGCGCACTTGAGCCTGGCGCTTGACCAAGCGGTGCGCCAGCGTGATCGGCGCCGGCATCAACACATCGGTCTCGTTGGTGGCGTAGCCGAACATCAAGCCTTGATCCCCCGCTCCCTGCTTGCGTTCATCCTTGCGGTCCACACCCTGGGCGATGTCCGGGGACTGTTTGCCGATGATGTTGAGAACGCCGCAACTGGCGCCATCGAATCCCATGTCGGACGTGTCGTAGCCGATGTCCAATACGGTCTTGCGCACCAGCGCTTCGACATCCACCCAGGCGCTGGTGGTGACTTCTCCGGCGACGATGACCACACCGGTCTTGACCAACGTTTCGCAGGCGACCCGGCCGCGCGGATCCGCCGCCAAAATGGCGTCGAGCACCGCATCGGAAATTTGATCCGCTACCTTGTCGGGATGGCCCTCGGAGACCGATTCGGAGGTGAAAGAGAAGCTCTTGCTCATGTGTCGATTTCCTCTAGCCTTGACCTTTAAGCGAAATTTTCCCGATACCGGCGATCGAAGTCGGCTCGGGTGAATGTATGATTTTGCGGCCCGCGGGATTCAATCTTGATGGCGCCCATCAACGAAGCGGTGCGGCCAATGGTGTCCCAGTCATGGCCATGCAACAAACCATGGATTAAACCAGCGCGATAGGCATCCCCGCAACCCGTAGGATCGATGACCGCTGTAGGCTCGGCACTCGGGATTCGCAGCGTTCGCCCCCCGGTGTGGATGATCGAGCCATCCGCGCCTTGAGTAATGACCAAGGCATCCACTTGGGCAGCGACATCCGCAGCCGAGAAACCGGTTTTCTGCTGCAACATGCCCCATTCATAGTCATTGACCGCCACCCAGCGCGCCTGGGCGATGAAGGTCTTCAGTTCCTCCGCGCCGAACATGGGAAGACCCTGTCCCGGATCGAAGATGAAGGGAATGTTCGCAGCAGCAAATTGTGCCGCATGTTCGATCATGGCCTGACGTCCGTCCGGCGCGACGATTCCGAGCCCCACGGGCTCGGATACATCGTCGACCTGGTTGAGATGCGCCTGCTGCATTGCGCCGGGGTGAAACGCGGTAATCTGATTGTCGTCAAGATCGGTGGTGATGAAGGCTTGAGCCGTGAACGTGCCCTCGATCACCCGGATATGCTCGATCGACAGCCCTTGCGCCACCATTCGCTGCCGATACGGGGCAAAGTCGTCACCGGCGGCCGCCATGGCGATCGGGCGGTCACCCAGCAACTTCAGTCCATAAGCGATATTGGCCGCACAGCCGCCAAACTCGCGGCGCATTTCGGGGACCAAGAAAGCCACGTTCAAGATGTGAATTTTGTCGGGAAGGATGTGTGCTTTGAAGCGATCGGGAAACAACAATATCGTATCGTATGCCACTGAGCCGCATATCAGCGCGGCCTTGTCCTGTCGAGAAGTCGAGGTCATTCACCTGCCCTGTGAATCAAATACGCATTCTACAAGCAAACAGCCACGCATTGGCGTCTTTCGGCTTTCGCATCCGGGGCGCAGTCGGATGCAAATTCCCGTGTGTTTGACGAGTCGGTATCTTGGTTGGTGTATGGTTAGCCATGCCATCGAATGAGCTCTACCGCTGACCCTTGGGCGCCAAATTTGCGGCGGCTGGGAGGAGGCCAGCCGCTACGAGTGGCTCATGACCAACGCACTCGGCGGCTACGCGGCGGGTACCGTGGCGCTGGCCAATACGCGCCGCTACCACGCCTTTTTGATGGCCAGCATGGCGCCGCCGGTCGAACGCACGCTGCTGGTGTCGAAGATCGAATTGAGCGTGGAGTATCAAGGGCGGCAGGTCGACTTGACCGCCAACGAGTTTCTCGGCGGCAGCATCAGCCCTCAGGGGTTCGTGCATCTGGAGAGCTTCGCGATACGCAGCGGCGTGCCCACTTGGCGCTATGCAGTCGGGGATGCACTGCTCGAAACGCAGATCTTCATGGCTGACGCCGCCAACACCAGCTACCTGCGAATGGAGCTGCTGCGGGCGTTGGCGCCGGTGCGCATCACGCTGAAACCCTTCGTCACCTACCGGGACTACCATGGCCATTCGCGCGGCACCCTTGACCTTGGCCTCAACTCCGATACCACAATGTGCCGAATTGCGCCGCCAAGCCCCGCTCGAGCTTTTCGTCTGATGATCAGCCAGGGGCTTTTCACCGCCGAGCCTGCCTGGTACTGGAATTTTTGGCATCGCGAAGAATACCAACGCGGAATGGATGCGCTGGAAGACTTATGGGTGCCGGGGTTTTTCTGCACTGATTTACAAGTGAGCGATCCGGTATTCCTAACCGCCACGTGCGAGCCATCAACACCGCTTCCCGGGGCGGAGGTGCTCGAGCGCCTGAACGCCCACAACCGTCGGCAGCTATCGGCGCTGCCAGAATCCGCGCCCGAATGGATTCGCTCGTTGACTCTCGCGGCCGATCAATTCTTGGTGAGACGGGGGACCGACCTTAAGGCATTGAGCGTGATTGCCGGTTATCCATGGTTTGCCGACTGGGGCCGCGACACCATGATCTCCTTGCCGGGCTTGACGACGGCACTCGGCCGATACGACATCGCAGCGGCGATCTTGAAGACCTACGCAGCCTACATCGACCGCGGCATGTTGCCGAATCGCTTTTCCGATGGCGCGGGCGACGCGCCGCCGGAATACAACACGGCGGACGCAACCCTGTGGATGTTCCATGCCTTGGATGACTATTTGCAGGCCAGGCGCGACACGGAACTGGCACAAGATCTGCTGCCGACTCTGATTTCCATCATCCATGCGCATGTTGCGGGTACGCGCTTTGGCATCAAGGTTGATCCTAAGGACGGACTGCTGCGCGCCGGCGAGTCCGGCACTCAATTGACCTGGATGGATGCCAAGCACGGCGACACGACTTTTACGCCACGGGTGGGTAAGCCGGTGGAGATCAACGCGCTCTGGCTCAATGCGCTCGATGTGACCGCTCGACTCGCGGGACGCACCAAGAACGTGGCTGAAAAGAGTTTTTGCCTCTCCTTGCTGGAGCAGGCACAGGCGAACTTCGGCCGTTTTTGGAATGCACAGAAAAACTGCCTGTTCGACCTCCTCGATGGGGAGGGCGGCGATCATGATGGCCGCGTTCGCCCCAACCAGATTTTCGCCGTGTCACTGCCCTACTGCGCGCTGCCTCCCGATCAGATGCGCGCCGTCGTCGATTGCTGTGGCCGCGAGTTGCTGACCAGCTATGGCCTGCGCAGCCTCGGCCCCCAAGAACCCGGCTACATCGGCCGCTACGAAGGTGATCCCCGGCAGCGCGACAGCGCCTATCACATGGGCACCGCGTGGGCCTGGTTGCTGGGCCCGTACGCTCGCGCGCATTTTCGGGTGTATGGGAATGCCGGCTTCGCCCTGTCGCTCTTGGATCCCATTGCGCAGCATGTGCAAAGTGCCTGCATGGGCACCATCAGCGAGATTTTTGATGGTGACGCGCCTCACACTGCGCGCGGCTGCTTCGCGCAGGCTTGGAGCGTCGCTGAGATACTGCGTGCTTGGCTGTTTCTAGCGCGCCAACTCTCGACACCTGAAAGGAACCTGAGATGAATACGGAACGCGAGCGCCTGCTCGCCAATGTCCCCGGCCGTGATGGCTGGAAGCACTGGGGGCCTTACTTGAGCGAACGCCAATGGGGCACCGTGCGCGAGGACTACAGTCCCGGAGGCACCGCCTGGGAATACTTCCCGCACGATCACGCTCGCAGCCGCGCGTATCGCTGGGGCGAGGATGGCATCGCCGGCCTATCCGATGCCGAGCAGAAGGTGTGTCTGTCGCTCGCCCTGTGGAATGGATGCGACGCCATTCTGAAGGAGCGACTGTTCGGTCTCACCAACGCCGAAGGCAACCACGGCGAGGACGTCAAAGAGCACTACTTCTACCTGGATGCGACGCCCACGCATTCATATTTGAAGATGCTTTACAAATATCCGCACCGCGCTTTTCCCTATGCCGATTTGGTGGCGGAAAACGCCCGACGCGGCACCGATGTTCCAGAATACGAGCTGCTCGACACCGGCATCTTTGCGGATGATCGCTACTTCGACGTGCTGGTGGAATACGCTCAAGCCGAACCCGGCGACATCCTCATGAACATCACGGTATGCAACCGCGGGCCGACCGCCGTATTGCACCTGATTCCGCAGCTGGTGTTGCGCAACACCTGGACCTGGGAGACCGGAGCGATGAAACCGTCATTGCGCGCGCTGGGCACCGGCTGCATCGCCATCGAGCCTGCGGAATTGGGCGCAGCCTGTCTTTACTTTGATGGCACCGCCGAGTTGCTGTTCACCGACAACGAAACCAACATGCAAAGGCTTTTCAACATCGGTGGCCCGGGTTTCTTCAAAGACGCCTTTCACAATCGCATCATCGGCAATCAACTTGACTGCGTGAACCCGGCGCGTGTCGGTACAAAGGCCGGCGTGTGGTTCAGCACCAGCATCGCGGGCGGTGCGAAACAGGAATTCCGATTGCGGCTGGCGCGCCGCATCGATACGACGCCATTCGCCCATTTCGACGCGGTCTTATCGCAAAGGCGTCAAGAAGCCGATGACTTCTACAAGGACTTGCAGCAGGGCATCGACTCTCCGGACGAACGCATGGTGCAGCGCCAGGCCTTCGCCGGACTCATCTGGAGCAAGCAGTTTTATCACCTGGACGTGGCTCGATGGCTGAAAGGCGATCCGGGCCAGCCCAAACCGCCGGCTTCGCGACTTCATGGACGCGATAGCGACTGGCGCAATTTGAACAATGCCGACATCGTCTCGATGCCCGACAAATGGGAATATCCCTGGTACGCATCCTGGGATCTGGCGTTTCACTGCATCCCGTTTTCGCTGATTGACGCCGAGTTCGCCAAGCACCAATTGGTGCTGTTGACGCGCGAATGGTACATGCACCCCAACGGCCAGATTCCCGCATACGAATGGGCGTTTGGCGACGTCAATCCGCCGGTGCATGCCTGGGCGGCGTGGCGGGTTTATCAAATCGACCGCAAACAGAATGCCGGCAAAGGCGATCTTGCGTTCCTGGAGCGCGTGTTCCATAAATTGATGATCAATTTCACCTGGTGGGTGAACCGCAAAGACAACCTCGGCCGCAACATCTTTCAGGGCGGTTTCTTGGGGTTGGATAACATCGGCGTATTCGATCGCAGCGCACAGCTGCCCACCGGCGGTTACATCAATCAGTCGGATGGCACCAGTTGGATGGCGATGTACGCGTTGAACCTGATGCGCATTGCGTTGGAGTTGGCCGAACACAATCATGTCTATGAAGATATCGCCAGCAAGTTCTTCGAGCATTTCTTGAATATCGCGGACGCCATGAGCTCGATGATGAGCGAGGGCCTCGGACTCTGGGACGAGCAGGATAAGTTCTACTACGACGTGCTGAATCTGCCCAACGATGAGCGCGTGCGGATGCGAGTCCGCTCGATGGTCGGTCTCATCCCGCTGTTCGCCGTCGAGACCTTGGAACCGGAACTGCTCGACCGTTTGCCCGGATTCCGCAAGCGGTTGGAGTGGTTCTTGAATCACCGACCGGACCTCGCGGACCTGGTGTCACACTGGCAATCCCCGGGCCGCGGCGAAAGACGCCTGCTGTCCTTGTTGCGCGGCCATCGGATGAAGAAGCTGCTGACGCGCATGCTGGATGAGTCTGAGTTTCTGTCCGACTTCGGCGTGCGCGCCCTGTCGCGCGCTCACCTGGAACATCCCTTCACGCTCAAGGTGGGCAATATCGAACAGACGGTCAGTTACAATCCCGCCGAGTCTGTCACGCGCCAATTCGGCGGCAATTCCAACTGGCGCGGCCCCATCTGGTTCCCCGTGAATTTCCTCATCGTCGAGTCGCTGCAGAAGTTTCACCATTACTACGGCAGTGACTTCAAGGTTGAATGTCCCACCGGCTCCGGCAAGTTTCTTACCATCGATCAGGTGGCGACCGAGTTGTCACAGCGTTTGTCGCGCATATTCTTGAAGGATGAAACGGGAGCGCGGCCCGTGATGCGCCACCAGCCATCGCTGCAGCACGATCCGCATTACCAGGATTGCGTGCCGTTCTACGAATACTTCCATGGCGACACCGGCCGCGGGGTCGGGGCTTCGCATCAAACGGGCTGGACCAGTTTGATCGCCAAGCTGCTCATGCCTCGGGCGCATGAGTAGCCGATCCGTTTACGGGTGCTCAGCCTTCCACTTCTGCACAGCCGCCAAAGTCTTCTCGACATGCCCATCGGGGTCGAGCGCCGTATATTCATAGATGATCTTGCCGTTGGGAGCGATCACGTAGGAGGTGCGATTGGCGTATTCCGGCTTAATCGCGAGCACGGCATCGTACTCTTTGGTGATCTTCTGAGTGGCGTCCGATGCCACCGCGAACTTATTGCGGCAGTCGCTCACCGAGAACTTATTCAATGTGTCGATCGAATCATGCGATACGCCGATCACGGTCGCGCCCAGCGCCTTGAACTTGTCAGTCGCTTCGGCAAAATTATGTGCTTCGATGGTGCAGCCCGGCGTGAAGGCAGCCGGATAAAAATACAACACCACGGGTCCGCTCTTCAGCGCATCCGCCAGGGAAAAAGAAAACGGCTTGCCGGCGAGACTCGCCTGGGTGGTGAAATCGGGCGCTTGTGCACCGGGGGCCAATGCGGCGTACAACGGGGTGGCCAGCATCGCACTGCTCAGGGCGATGATCATTAAACGCTTCATAGGGGATCGTCCTTCAAAGGTGACATTAAGGTGACATTGGCCGAACCACGATTCTCCGCCATCCCCTAATGCGCCGCAAGCGGATCGGCCAGCCCGGCGCGTAACGCAGAGCGTTGGTTCACAACCTCTTTCAGCTCATGCACAACCCGCAGCACATCCTCATCGCTCATGGCCGGAAACAGCGGCAAGGTGACGGTCTGCCGGCCGACGCGCGCCGCCACCGGCGTATCCGCTTCGTCGTATCCCTGTTCCCGGTAATATTTCAGGCCCGGGATGCAGGGGTAGTGCACGCCAATGCCGATGCCGCGGTCAGCCATGACTTTTTGGAATTCGGGCCGTGTCATGCCAATGGCGTCGAAGTCGATGAGCACTTGGAACATATGCCAGCTGTGACCTGAATCCCCTCGGGCCGGCAGTACCACGCCCGCGTACGAACCGAATGCCTCATAGTATTTGCCGGCCAATTCCAATCGCCGCGCGTTGAAGCCATCGAGACGTCGCAACTGATCGATGCCCACCTGCGCCGCCACATCGGTCAGGTTGCTCTTCGCCCCCGGGAACATAATGTCCACTTCGCCCGCGGCATTGCGCTTGATGCCGTGGAAGCGGTATTGCTCCAGCAATTGCGCCTCGCGCACGTGCGCCGTGGTGATGGCGCCGCCCTCCAAGGTCGTCATGTTCTTGTTGGGATGAAAGCTAAAGACCACCAGGTCGCCGAAACTGCCGATCGGCTTGCCGCGATAGCGCGAACCGATCGCATGCGCGGCATCTTCCACGACGCGCAAGCCATGCTTCGCAGCCAGCGCATACAAGCCATCCATGTCCACCGGCAAACCGGCGAAATGCACCGGCATGATGGCACGGGTTTTCGACGTCACCGCCTCCGCGGCTCGCGCCATATCGATGTTGCGGGTGTACAAATCGATGTCGACGAACACCGGCTTGGCGCGCAGACGCGCAATCACATTGGCGCTGGCCGCGAAACTCATGGCGGGAACGATCACTTCATCCCCGGCGCCGATGCCGGCAACCTCCAGTGCCATTTCCAAGCCCGCCGTGGCCGAGGTCATGACCCGTATCTGCCGCTCACCGCCCACATAGGAGGCTAGCGCGGCCTCGAATTGCGCGACCTTGGGGCCGCTGGCCAGGTGGCCGGATCGCAGCACCTCCCCCACCGCGGCGATGCTCTCGGCGTCGATCGACGGGCGCGCAAAAGGCAGAAAAGGCTTCATACGGTACTCCGCGTCACCAGAACCACACCCACGCAAATGAGCGCAATGCCCGCTATCTTAACCGTCGTCAGGGTCTCGCCCAGCCAACCGACCGACACCGCCGCTACCACCACGTAGCCCAACGACAGCATGGGATAGGCGGTACTCACCGGCGCTTTAGTGAGCGCCGCAAGCCACACGCAAACGCTGGCGCCATAACACAACATGCCGCTCCAGAACGGCAGGCTCTTGCACAAAATCACGATGCTGCCGCTCAAGGTATCGGCGTTGAATACCGTGAAGTGTGACAAAGGCCGGGTCGCCAACTTCAGCAGCAACTGCGCCGCTGCGTTAAGCCCCACGCCCGACAGAATCAACACCCAGGTCAGGACGCTCATAGACGCGCCACCAAGACCTTGCCGAAGTTGTGTGCCACCACCCGCATCGGCATACCGCGTTGATTCAATTCCTCATACATGCCGTTCTCCATCACCGCAAAAGCTTGAGATTCCGAAGACCAAACCTTCAGGAATTGGTCGAGGTCTTTGATCTCACGATCCGGGTCGCGATTCAATCCATAATCCAGTTCACCACGATACCTGACCAAGGTAGCCGTGCGCCGCAGATAAAACATCAAGGACTGATCGTAAGTCGCGACGCTATAAAACGGCACGGCGCTCACGCCGGCCGGAAATCCGGCAGCCAGCTCAACGCCGGAATAGATCGGCGCCGCGGCACCGGCGGCTCGCATGAGCACAAGCCCTCCCAAACACCACCCCGCTCCCAAACATACGGCGGTGCGCGTGACATCTGTGCCCGCCTTGATCAAGACGAAGGCGCCGATTGCGCAGAGCAGCGCTGCGACTTCACGCAGGGGCAGCGCCAAAGGCAGAAACACCGCAGCGCGGCTGGAGTTACCGAGCAGCGCATGCCCATTGAAACTGACAAACCCTAAAATTAAGCCCGCGAGCAGCGTCAGCACCGAGGTCCAGAACAGGTCGCGCTTGAGCGTGGCTTCAGGCAAGGATGCGATGAGTAACGCGGCTGCCGGCATGACCGGCAAGATATAGGGAATCAGTTTTGAATCGGATAAAGAATAGAACACGCCGATGAACACCACCCATATCCACAAGAACAACGTCACATTGAACTCACCGGGCGTGCGAGCCGTGCGCCATCCGGCAATCACCACCCTGATCGCCGACAGTGTCCAAGGCACCGTGCCCGCCAGAAACACCAACCCGAAAAACCACCACGGCTCCTGGCGGTCCGAGACGGGCGTGAGGTAGCGCGCAAGATGCTCGCGCACAAAGAAGAATTGCAGGAAGTCATCGAGCCGCAGCGCGATGACCCAGTGCCAGGGGATGGTGATCAGCAGAAACAGCGGCACTCCTAAACGCAACTGCAGGCGGCGCCAGGGACCCAAGTCGCGCGCAAGGAGCGTGTAGAGCACCAGCACCGCGGCTGGCAGAATCGCCGCCACCAGGCCCTTGGTCAAAACCCCGAGCGCAGCGGCCGCCCAAGCCAACAGCATCCAGCGGCGATCAGTGGATGGGGATTGCCCCAGCAAAAACCCCACGAGGCACAGCGTCATCCAGAACGTGAGGCTCATATCCAAGGTCAGCAGCTGCCCCAGCACGACGAACAGCAGCATGCCGCTCAAGACCGCCGCCGCGCGCCAACCCGCCGCCTCGCCCCAATAACGGCGCGCCAACAGGCCCACCGCGAGCACCGTGCCGAGCGCCGACAGCGCGGTGTAAAGCCGCGCCGAGAAGTTCCCAACTCCGAGCACGGCGAAACTGGCCGCCGTGGCCCAATACTGCAGCGGCGGCTTCTCGATGTAGTCCAATCCGTTCAAGTGCGGGACCACCCAATCGCCGCTGGCCAGCATCTCGCGCGGAATCTCGGCGTAGCGTCCTTCATCCGGGTTGAACAAGGGACGCGCACCCAGCGTTGCCAGCCATACGAGCACCACCAGCACGCCAAGTCCCGCATACCACATGCGGGAGGTCACGCGCCGGCCGCAGAGCTAGACGGCTGCATCGCCAACGAGCCGGAGCGGCCGGGCACGCTGCCCATGAGCACCGCTTGCTGCGGCAGAGAATGCAACAGGCTTCGTTGGTGGATGCCGGCCATGGCGCCGATGCTCGCGCCCGCTGACAGCCACTTGCGCAGCAGCACCTCGAAGCCGCTCATCAATCGCATGCCCTCGAGTTCAGCGTGCAGCGTGAAGACATGTTGCTTGAGGCGGTGTGCGGCGCCGGAACTTCCCTGGCTCTTTGAAAACAGCGCGTCGGCGATATTACTTTCATCGACCCCCTCACGGCCCAGCAGTTCGTCGAAGGTCGGCAGCGTGGTCGGCAGCTGCGGACAAGGACTGGGACCCGCGGCCAGCGTCGGTGAAAAGGGTTCGCTGCCGCGCGTATCGCTGGCATAGTCCAAGCCATATTCACGCTCGAGTTCCAAACCGGTTGCATTGATCTGCCACCCCGCCGCAGCATGCGACTTCGGGTACTGGCCAAACACGTCTTTGAAGGCATTCATGCCGCGCTCGAATTCGATACGAGTCCACTCCGGGGTGGCGTGAACCACATAGTCCTGCCAGCGCACGTGATCGAAGGTATGCAAGCCAACCTCGAACCCTTGGTCGCGCACCCGGCGCATGTCGTCGCCGGCGGCACGGCCAATGTGCGGACCCGGCAGCAGTACCCCGTACATCAAGGTTTTCAATCCATAGTGCTTCAGCACCGAGGTGCGCGCCACTTTTTGGGCGAATCCCTTGCGAAACACGCGCCGCATGGCGCGGCCGGTGTTATCCGGTCCCACCGAGAAGTAGAACGTGGCGCCTACCCCCAAGCGCTTGAACAGCGCCGCCAATCGCGGCACTCCCTCGCGCGTTCCACGCAGCGTGTCCACATCGACCTTCAGGCCGATGTGCGTACCCTCAAGCATCGCGCGACAGCAGCGCGGAAGCCGAGGGCAGCGCGTGCGCGTAGGAGTCGAAAATGGCGTTCAGCGCGGCGGGCATGTCGGTCTTCGGGGTCCAACCGAGCTCCGCGGTCGTATTCTTGATCGAGGGCAGTCGCGCGGGGATGTCCGCGTAGCCTTTGCCGTAATAGTCGAGCGCCGAGATGTCGATCAGCCGCGTGTTGCGCGCGGTGGGCGCGTATTCGGGCCGTGACAGCGCGATCTTGAGCATCATCTCGGCCAGTTGCCGGATCGAGTACAGATTATGGGGATTACCGATGTTGTAGATCTTGCCGTCGGCGATGCCGGCTGGATTGTCGATCACGGTGGTCAGACATTCCACCGCGTCGTCGATGAAGGTAAAGGCACGGGTTTGGGTGCCGCCCTCGACCAGTTTGATGGGCTCGCCGCGCACGATGTGTCCCAAAAATTGAGTCAGTACGCGAGAGCTGCCTTCCTTCGGGTCATCCATGCTATCCAAACCGGAACCAATCCAATTGAAGGGCCGGAACAACGTGAACTGCAAACCCTGCTGTCCGTAGGCGTAGATGATGCGGTCCAGCAATTGCTTCACGCAGGAATAGATCCAGCGCTGCTTGTGAATGGGCCCCAGCACCAGTTCCGAGGTCTCCGGGTCGAACTCCTTGTCGCGGCTTGCGCCGTAAACCTCGGACGTCGAGGGGAAAACCACGCGCTTCTTGTACTTCACGCAGTGGCGAATGATGGGCAGGTTGGCTTCGAAGTCCAATTCGAACACCCGCAAAGGTTCACGCACGTAGGTGGCCGGCGTCGCAATGGCCACCAAGGGCAGCACCACATCGCATTTGCGCACGTGATACTCGACCCATTCCAAGTTGATGGTGATATCGCCCTCGACGAAGTGAAAGCGTGGGTTCGACAGCAGTGTGCTGACGCGTTCGGACTGCAGATCCATGCCGTAGATATTCCAATCCGTGTGCGCGAGGATGTACTTGCTCAGGTGATGGCCGATGAACCCATTGACGCCGAGAATCAGAACGTTTTTCAAAATAGACCTCTTGTTACGCCCTTAAGTGAGCGCCAGCGGCTGGCTGGAAAGCGCGGCCGGGACCGTATTGTGAGCCACCGGCTGTCCGTTGACGGTCAATTGCAGAATCTTAAGGCGCCGGCCATCGATACAGTCGGCATACCAATGGCCCTCCGCGGCGTAAAGACAGGGTGCTAGCCCTTCGAATCGTACGGCCTGCGGGTCGACTTCGGTTTTGTGCACGCCCAGCCGTAGATCGCCCACATCGGTGAAGGCGCCGGGAAAAGGCGGCGCCACCGCGCGCACCAGATCATGGACGGACCTTGCGCTCTGCCGCCAATTGATACGTCCGTCCTCAGGATAGCGCCGGCCAAAATAGCTTCCCTGTGTCAAGTCCAAAGGGTGCGAGGGCGCAGTACCGGAAATCAATGCCGGTAGGCTGCGTCGCAACACCTGCTCAGCCGCCGCCGCAACGTTCAAGGAAACCGCCAGCGCATCGTCATTCTCCGCGATGCGCACCGGCTCTTGATCCACCCAATTGCCGGCGTCGGGCTTTTTGACCATGTAATGCAGAGTGGCTCCGGTTTCAGTCTCACCCTCGATGATGGCCCAGTGTACCGGCGCCCGGCCACGGTATTTGGGCAGCAAGGAGCCATGCATGTTCAATGCGCCATGACGCGGCAGTTGCAGCCAAGCCGTGTCCAGCATGTAGCGATAGTAGAAGGAAAATACGAAATCGGGCTTGCAGTGAGCAGCGCGTTCCAGCCACTGCCCCGTATTGGGCGTGTCCGGCGTGACCGCATCGATGCCGTATTGCCGCGCCAGTTCGATCACGCTACCAAACCACTGATGCTCGTTCGGATCATCGCTGTGGGTGAACAACAACGGGATGGTCACGCCTTGGCGCAACAATTCGCGCACGCAACGAACGCCGACCTCGCTGTAAGCAAAGACGACTGCGCTCGTCACTAGGAAGGGTCCGTGGGACTCTGTTCCAACACCGCCTCGACGATGTAGCGCGGGCGCTCGCGAACCTGCGCATAGATGCGCCCCACATACTCGCCCAGCAACCCAATGCCGAACAGTGCCAACCCCAAGAAGAAGAACACCAGGCCGAACAGCGTGAACACGCCTTCGGCCTCGGATCCCACCAGGATGCGGCGCACGATGAGATAGACGAAGAACAACGCCGACAGCATGGACACCGCCATGCCGATCATGGAAAACAACTGCAGCGGCACCACCGAGAAACCGGTGATCAAATCGAAGTTCAAGCGGATCAGGCTGTACATCGAATACTTCGAGCGGCCCGCGAAGCGCTCCTCGTGCGCAATGTCCACCTCGATCGGGCGCATCGCGTACAGCGAGGCCAGCGCGGGAATGAAGGTGTTCACCTCCCGGGTTTGATTGAGCGCGGTCACCACCGAGCGGGCATAGCCGCGCATCATGCAGCCTTGATCGGTAATGCGCACCGGCGTGATCCGCTCTCGAATGTTGTTGATCAGCTTCGAGAAGTACCGCCGCCACAGCGAGTCCTGGCGCTGCTGGCGGATCGTGCCCACATAGTCGTAGCCCTCTTCCAGCTTTTGCACCAGCTTGCCGATTTCCTCGGGGGGGTTTTGCAAATCCGCATCCAGGGTCACCACGAACTCACCACGCGCGTAGGCAAGTCCGGCCATGACGGCGGAGTGTTGGCCGAAATTGGCATGAAACAGCACCACCCGCGTGACCTCGGGCCGCTGCGAAAACTGCTGGCGCAGCAAGGCTACCGACCGGTCGCGGCTGCCGTCATTGACGAACACCACCTCGTAATGAATGTTGAGGGCATCGAGCGCGGGATAAAGCCGTGCGAACAGGGTGGGGAGCACCGCCTCTTCATTGTAGACCGGGATCACGATGCTCAACTTGGGTGAAGTCGACATCGCCTTCAGTGATCCGCGGCTACCGCGCCCTGTGACTCGAGCAATGTCAGTACTTCCTCGGTTTTCGCCTGCATCAGGCTCACCGAGCCACGCGCCTCGACATTCAAGCGGATCAGCGGCTCGGTGTTCGAGGTGCGCAGATTGAACCGCCAGGTCGGGAATTCAAAGGAGATGCCGTCGGTGCGATCGACATGCGTGGCGTGCGATCCATAGCGCTGTTCGATGGCTGACAGAGCGGCCCTGGCATCCGGCACGCGGTAGTTCAGCTCACCGCTCACCGGAAACAAGGCGATCCGCTCATTCACCAGCGCCGATAATTTCTGCGGCGTTTCGGACAGAATCTGCGCCACCAGCAGCCACGGAATCATCCCGCTGTCGCAGTAGGAGAAGCGCCGAAAGTAATGGTGCGCGCTCATTTCACCGCCATACACGCCGTCGACCTCGCGCATGCGCTGTTTGATGAAGGCATGGCCTGATTTGGACAGCACCGCGGCGCCGCCCGCCGCCTCGACGATTTCGATGGTATTCCACGTAAGGCGCGGATCGTGGACCACCTTGGCGCCCGCCTCGCCCCGCAGCAGCGCCGCGGCCAGCAAACCGACGATGTAATAGCCCTCGATGAACCCGCCCTTCTCATCGAACAGAAAACAGCGGT
>Ga0116227_10006167_pt1 | contig 24548 bp, 14 predicted proteins | sample S1TSphgellanicum_FD_89693 | JGI IMG/M metagenome (GOLD analysis project Ga0116227, IMG submission 89693) | Host-associated microbial communities from peat moss isolated from Minnesota, USA - S1T2_Fb - Sphagnum magellanicum MG | ecosystem: Host-associated > Plants > Peat moss > Unclassified... | reverse complement strand
CTAAATTATCTGGAGGCCGGGCCGGTTCTGCCATAGAAAACTGCATTGGTATTGCCGCCATAGCTAAATACAGAGGCCGGCCGGTTCTGCCATAGAAAATGCAGAGGCCGGAATTGTCGTCGGTCGGACAGACAGACAGACAGAACAAGTGAATTTATATAGTAGATGCTTTGTGTTCAATATCTCATTTCACAAACTATATAAATGAGGTGTTTCCTTTTGCATTCTCACATTAAAATACATGTGCCATGTTGGGACGAGTTCATAAAAGTTTAACCCTAAAGGAAAAACACATAACAAATCTAAAAACTTATGTGGCTACTCTTTAGTTCACTTATTCTTTTTGTATTCTACCTTCCTACTTGCCTACCTAAATAAGTAGGTCCTACTTTTCTACCTACTTAAATAGTAAGTTAGTAATTAGGTAAGTAGGTAAGTAAGTAGGTAGGTTGGAGCTATATCAACTTACCTATCTATGACTATGTACTGACCTACCTAGGTACATATATATTTGTTTCCAAAATTCAATTAATATTCCATGTGGCAATTTTTGATTGTGCCATGTGTCATAATCCAAGAAGATCTAAAATGAATAATCATAATGGACAATGGATATTAATATTTCAAAAAAATCATGAAAATCTCTCATAGTGCCATGTGTTAAATTTTAATGAATGGATGAAAATTGATGTTGGCATGACATTATGATTGTAGTCATAGGGGAATTGCGTAGTAGTGGAAGAAAAATTGTTATGACAAAATTGTCATTGAGTTGTAATGAGTTGCATCGTATATATGGTGAGTTGCAACTTTTGCAACTCTTGCAACTTGTCCGATAGCACTCACAACATATAAATATGGTGAGTTACAAGTGTCTAATGCAACTCAAAAATTGAATTGCAAGGCTAGGTGCAAAACACCCCTTTTTTTCATAGTGCTTGTTCTATGGGGACTACAAACCTTTCAACTAATAGACAAGAATGGATAATTATCTTCTTCCTTTAATTGATGAAATCATTTCCTAACTAGGAAAATATATAGTTTTCAATGCCTTGGATGTGTAATTTAGATTTTGTAAATCCACATAGCACATAAAAATGTACAAAGGTTTATAATAATCACCAAAAACAAAATGTTTAAGTGGAAGGTCAAAAAATTTGAATGGAACATTTCATTATGACACAATTTTGGTTTTGACTCCCATTTGTGACTAAATATCAATTGCAAGACATATGTAACTAATGATTTATGAATTGTTAAATCCATGAAATTTCACCCACCTAGTTGCAAGGGACAATGATATGGCATCTAACTACAAATGCTAGTCATATTATTAATTAATAGTATTCCTATTATTTTGTGATAATATTAAAATTCCATGTCATAAATGTCCATGGTATGACATGTAAAATGATGTGGATGCCACGTTAGCCTAATCATTTTACTTGGCTAGGTGTTATAAAGGATGTTTTCTTGTAAAAATGACGCTTGTCAAAAAATTATTCACGTACATGATTAAAACTAAATTGGGTGTAAAATCTATTTATCAAATTTTTATTAAATGTTAAAGAATAATAAATATGTAGATGTTTGAGTCAATTCACTACACCAAAACATGGCATACATGATCAATGTTTAAACCTAAATTAACTAGACTAACTTAGGTTAGGCAACCTAGCCTATTTAATTTAAGTTGCATAGGTTAAAAACATGGGCTAGGTAAGGACCTAGGTAGCATAGCCTACACACCTTAATTGAGATCAATCACATAAGCTACCTATCTTAAAATAGGGTAGATAAATTGCAACAATAAAGATTTGAACCTTTCATCTTCAAATTGAGGGGCAAAGTCCTTACCATTACACCAAATTTTTTATGTAACATGAAATGTAATCATGTTTTAATACACCTACCTAAGTGACCTAGTCAACCAATTTTACGTTACCCATGTTATTTAAACACATACTTATGGTTACTTAAATTACATAGGGGTTTACCTAGGCTACATAAGGGCTTACTTCAAGGGATCTATCTAAAGACTACCTATGTTATGTAAAGACCTACCTAAGGGTTTACCTAGGGGTTGCTTAAGCTATGTCCTAGGTTAATTAAAAGCTACCTAGGGATTATTTACGTTACCTAGAGGTCAACTTAAGGGTTGTTTAGCTTACATTTCCAGTTGTGATATTTATGATGCCATGTGTGAATATACCAATAGATAATAGTGATCTATAGTTGCAACATTCATTTAATAGTTGCATGTATTGTGTTTTATTAAAATATGTGTTAAGGTGTTATTTGATATTTTTCACTTAAAGATGGAAACATTCACTATTCATTGTGCAATGGGGATTGGTTATTATTGTCATTCGTCACAAAATCTTGTTATCACATGGCATGCCATGTCATCATCATGGGAAACTGAGTTGTTGTTAGTTGCAAAGGTCGATGGTATTTTTTATAAACAAATTCCACATCACAAATACGTAATCACACAAATAGAAAAATAAAAGGATATTTTATCCCAAAAATGAACAAGTTGTTATATTGATTATAATCACAAGACTATGATGCCACATGGCATGTTGATGTCCTTTGCCACTATTTAGTTATTTATCTAATTATGTATATATAAATGTAGTAAAAAAATACAATAATCATTTTTGGGTCTAGTTGAAAAGGACACGATATGTTGTAATGTTTGGCTTGAACATGAATGGATGTGTCAAGGTGTTTGTGAATGATGTGAACATCCATAGTTAGGATTGGGATGCGCATTTGTCACATTTAAAACAAAATTTTAAGTGATTTGCATCAAATGAACATGAAACAAAACCCATGATGGTTGATGTTGTATCATGTTGACGAGTTGAAATAATCTCAAGTTGTTTTTTCTTTGTTGTCCATGTCCTCCATTTCATTTGAATTGAAAATAATGTTGAATAATGATTGTAGTGGCACCATCAATGATCCAATGGGATGACACCTTGCATGCAACTGAATTTTTGTGTACAAAAATTAAAACATCAAGACTTGAAGGTTAATAGTAGATCATACAAAAATCCAAATGTCAAAACTCAACAACTCATGTTCAAGAATGAGAATAAACGTTAAAATTATTCACCCGCGATTTGTTTGGTTGCCCCCCTAAGGCTTATATATTATCTTCATCCTCACATGATTAAAACAAAAACCTTGAAACTCTTTTTTTTACATGTACCTTTTCATTGGATTTTTCATATTGCAATCATAATCATAATTCAACATTATTTTCATCCCAAAATTGATCCTAAAACAAAAATGTTTTACACATTATAATGAAAATGGGATATGAAAATCTAAAACTAAATGTTGCATCCTAACAACCATTATGATAGATGACACCTACTCATTATCTTCTAAGTATTCATACAAACATGGGCTAGTTGGAAACTTTATGATGTTGATGAGTTAATTCTTAGCTTAGCCATCATATGTTGGTTTATTAAATATGGATGTTATAATCCAAATATGACCCATTGAAACATGTGTGCCACATGTGTGCTACCATTAAATAATGGGTCCTACACATAACCTTGCTAAATGAAGTTGGCAAGTTTTCCCATCATTAATGCATCATAAGCTTGTGTCATGGTCGACTTGTCAGGTAACTAATGATACCACCAAAGTTTTGGTGCCACCGAAAGAAATGTCTTCATTTTAGTCCCCATTTTCATTTTTTCCTTTTGGTGTGATTCCTTCCAATCATCACATTTCCTAAAGTCTTGGAACATATGTGATCGTCTGGATGGTTGTCAATGATATGACAACGAGCCAACCCCAATATGTTTGATAAAAAATTGGTTTAATGCATTGATTCATGCAAATGCATGTTAGATGGAGACAAATTACAATGCTTCAAATGTTGTTGGGCATGAATTGCACACATTGTTTGAATAAATGCCCACACCAAAGGTGCTTAATGTCGTCAATACAACCAAAGGACCTCTAACTCATGAGGTCTAATTTGTCTCTTTTGGCCTTGGATGATAAATTCATCCTTTCATAGTCTTTGTAAAAGTTTCATCTCTAGTTGTATCATCTTTTACAAAGACCTCATTTTCACAAAGGCTCCAATAGCGCATGAAAGAAAATGGCTTTTTGATGTCATTAGAAAATGGGGGTTTGAGATTCTCAAATCTTGATGATTCCAAAGTGATCAATGTTTAAAGCCATGGTTTCACTGTTCCATGCTATCATGACAACCTCATATTCACCTTTGGGTTCCTTGCACACATATTGTACATTGGAACACACATTAATGGCACCTTCAATCCAACACTTGTATGCCTTTGCAAATGATCATTTGCCTATGCATGGTTATTCTTTCATAATCTTGGCATTAAAATGGATGATGACAACACATGTGCCATTCCTAGGAAGGTATGGAATGAGAGTTGGTCATGGATTTGTCCATTCAACCCATTTGATTTTTTCTTACTCCATGATTTGGCTAGTTTCTTCCATCCATCATTGCCCATCTTCACATAATTATGCATATTAATCAATTTGCAATTCACCTTCTTCAACTTATCTTTTAATGGGTGGCATGTTTCCATGCACCAAAGGCACCCATTGCCACATGTAAGTTAAAGTGTCCTTGGAATTTTCCATCAACCATTGATCTTACTCCTCAAAATATTAATCGTTGGCATGATGCATGACCATCCAATCATTGGCATAAGTCTTCACCTCGTTCATCATTTGGGCCAACCTTTACTTATGCGTAAGCAAATAATTAATGCTTAAAGGGAGGACCTTTTGTGGGAAATAAATTCACCAACTCGTGTTGCAAGTAGGAAAGGATGTCAATGCCCGACCATTCGGTGTTTGGGTTTGATTAGACATTGTGTTTGTTTTTCTTCCCCTTTAACATTATATACTTCAATCTTCAAGGTTCAAATTACAAATGCAAAAATCCTTGAAGGGATCCCAACCTCCAAAATCCAAAGGAAAAAAATGAGAATGATTAAAAACCAACACAAAAAATGGACAATAGCCCACCAAATGTGAACACATTATAATCTAATAGGTGGAACAAGCAATCCAACTAATAAGGAGATTGTCATTGATTCACACACAAAAGATGCAAGCAAAAATGAGAAAAAAAAAACTTGTCAAAGAAAGCCTTAAGGGCTTATATTCCCAAGCCTCTAGTTTTGGAGTTGTCATTTTTTGTCATGACTAACCACACATTGTTGCATTTCCAATATTGGAGCAACAAGCTAAGTCTAGGGAGTGATGAGAAATAACAACATGTTTGGGGACAACATGATAACATTAGGGTTATGTGAACATGCTTCAACAACATTGGGAAAAATTGAGAGACATTTTTCCTCAGCATCTCCCATTGTCATTGTCCTCAACATCCCCTTGTCATCCTTGGTATGCTTTGACCATCTATTGTCGTCCTTTGTTGTGCCTTTGCCATCTTTTGTTGTTCCCTTGCTATCTTTCATTGTCCCTTGCCATCTTCCAATTGTCACCCAATGTCCTCCAACATCTTCTCATTGTGCTTCATTATCCTTTGAACCAAAACATGATGTCCTTCAAACCAAAATTTTGCAACCTTGAAACAAAATATTATGAAGGATGGGTTTTTTGGGATGCTCCCAAAAAGAAAAGGGACACTATGAACCCCAGATCATAAGCCTACTTACACATATTCCTTAATAGTGTGAAGGATCTTACAGAATAGGTGTAAGTTGCCACTTTTAAGTAGTAGGCATAGGAACCCTTCCCCTCTTATGCCTTGTGATCTATGTACATGTAGGTTCATGATATGTTTTGGCTCATGCTCTATATTGGGTAACACCCTTCACCCAATGGATGAGAGACATCCATAAATATGGGGTTAAACTTGCCTACCACCGCATTGTAGGTCTTGTAGGTCTTATATTTTGGCAATGCCCCAACCTTGGGGCATTACACTACACAAAATACACACACATTTGGATATAAGAGGAGATTGTTGTGGGATGTTGATGGGGTGACAATCTTTATTTTTTTGGTATTGGAGAAATTTCACCAAAAACTGAAATTAAAAAAAAATAAAAAATAATAATAATGAAATGATTTTGGAGGATTGAACTTTCAATTGCCAGAAGTAAAATGAAGGAAAAAATGACCAAATTTCTATATTTGGATTTTTGATGTGTAGCCATAAATATAAAAAGGTTGATTAAAGCTTTGTACTTGATAAATGGTTATAGCCATATTTGGCTAAAATCTTACTACAAAATTGCCATGCCATGCCATTTTGTTTTCTACATCTTCATATGGATGATTGTCACTTAGGCTACATTAAAATTTTAAGAAAAAAAACAAAAATCCATTAAAAGAAAAGCCGAGTGAGGAGTTTTGTGAGCTTGCTACTGCAGGCTATTGGGATGGTAATGAGTATACCGATGATTGAGAGAAAATGCTTTCCGTGTCACGGATAGCACACTTTCCCTTTTCTTCCCGACTTTGTCAACAACAACACTGTTTGTTCTGAGCACATCTTCAGCACATTATTGAGCGAGACAACACATCTGACTTCTTTCTCTCTCTCAGAGGGTCTAGTTTTTCAACCTCTATAACCTCGTCCATTGTCATCGGCTTCCATTCAATCGCTTTTATTTTAATGGTGCCGATGATATCATGTTCAACCTTGATAAGCTTCCAAAATGAAGCAGCCAGCCAGGCAAGCAGAACATGCGGTTCTCACTTCTTGTCAGACAGACACAAATTTGTTGGGTTTTCAGTTCATTGTTTTCACAAACCAAGAAATTCATTGCTCTTTCAATTTCAATGTCCACTCAACTAGCTTTTTATTGTAAGTAAACTTCTTTAACTGGAGTTTTTGGGTGGATGCTTTGTGGAGTTATCTCTCTCTCTCTTTCTCTCTATGTCAGAGCATGCTTTTTGGCCTTGCCTACCAAGGCAAGGATATTGTGTTTTAGATTCATTATAGAATATATAGTTAGCTTAAGGGATTTTGGGCCCCTAGGTAATATAATATGTCTATTTTTTTTATATGAGGATTTTTGAAAGATAATAATGTTTTTTGGCTTGTGTTGAAAATTGAGATTAGTTATTATAGAGTTATAATATCTGGAAGGATTTTGGTTGCTTTTTAGAGGATTTTTTTTTTTTTTTGAAGATTATATTTTTGCGTGGTGAAATATTTGAATTTTCATACTTCTTCTTTTGCCTTTTAAGATACCTTTTAATGTACATGGCAAGGCCGCGGTGTGACACACCCCACCCTTTGTTTTACTTTTGTTTCCTTTGGCCTTCTCGCACAAAAGTCTCAAAATTTGAAAAACCATCTTTCAAGTTCTTGTTTTTGTTTGTGTGTGTGTGTATTTGTGCCTTCGAAATTTCTTAAAGTGTTGAAATTGAGACTCTTTTTAGTCCAAAGTTTGGGGGAAGACAAACAATATCCATTAATTGGTCTTTGCCCTCTTTTGGTTTCAAGTTTCAACATGCTTTAGCCTTACTTTATGAAACATTTTCTTTGGGAAACTAAATTGAAAGAGGATTTACTCACAAATCGTGTAAAATTTGAATTTTGATTGGTTATTATTAGGATTCATCTTCTTTGCAAAGAGAAAATGAAATTAAGTTTTCTCCTTAAGTTTCTTTCTTTTGTGGGCAATTGAGCCTCTCACTTTATTAAACATTTTCTTTGAAAGTAATGAAAGAGAGAATCTTACTCCAAAAAATCATGTAAAAAATGAAGTTCAGTCGGCCCTTGGGATTTGTCCCACAAAGAAAATTGAGATCAAGGCTTTATATTGGGCTTCCTTTGAAATTGCTGCCTCTTTTACAAGGTTCCTTAATTCATATTTTTGGAAATTGCAAGGCCTTTTATTCTTAGTTGAAGAGCCATATTTTTTGGTTTGAGATTTTTTTTTTATGAGTACCTAATTGAAATAATTGTGAGTGCCATATTAGAATGCATGCCATAATGCATTTTAAAGTGTTAAATTGTTGCCTTTAATTTGTGGTCAAATTTTGTGATGGATGAGGCATTTCAGGCCCCCAAAAAAAGATTTCTCGAAGCTCTGGGGGTGTGTGTGTTTTCAATTATGTACCCAATTGACGTGCCTCACATGACATTCCCAGAAGAAGTCTCAGCATGTCTTCTTCTTCTTATAATAATTGTTTCTTAAGTTAGAAATATGGTGACCAATAAATTCCAATAATTGGTACCATTGCTTAATGTTTCAAATAAAGCTTTCATCAACATTTTCCAAAATTGTCCAAAATTTGTTGCAACTTGCCACATTGTTTGTTTCTTACCGATTGATTGATTGCCCCCAAACATTACTCCTATTTATTTATGTTCCCAAAGTTCCCAAAGTTTCCCAATGACCCCAAGACTATCTTGTCCACCAATGTTGAAAAATGAAGTCCAATAGGTGGTATTATACTGGTTCCCACATTGGTTGTTTCATACACCGATTGCCCCAAAGATATGCCTATTCATGTTCCCAAAGTTCCCAAAGCTTCCCAATGACCCAAGACTATCTTCTCCACCAATGTTAAAAAGGAAGTCCAAAAGGTATATTGGTTCCCACATTGGTTGTTTCATACACCAATTGTCCCAAAGATATGCCAACTTATGTTCCCAAAGTTCCCAAAGTTTGCCAAAGACCCAAGACTATCTTCTCCACCAATGTTGAAAGTGAAGTTGAATATGCTGGAAAAAATTAATAAAAATATTAAATTTATTTATTTAATTTTTAAAAATAAAATAATAATAATAATAATAATAATAACCTATTGAAAGAAAGATTGCTGCCTGAATAAAAAAGGGGTTTTCAGACTTTTGAACAAAATCATTGAAAAATATACGCAACATTTTATTTGCCAGAAGCCATGGTGGGGATGGGTCCAAAAAAAAGCAAGTCCAAAGTGAATCATCCTAACTTCTTAAAGCAACTCCTAATTTGAACTCCAAACTCCAAGCTCCCAACTCCCAATTCTTCAAGTCCAAAACAATAATTGAAAGGAAACATTCCACTCTACTACTACAACAAAAACAACAACAATGAACATTGAACCTTAATGCCATGCTCTTTCATGTTTTTCTCTTTGCTACTTTTTCTGGGTTACCACTATTGTTAAAAAAAAAATGATTGATGGAAGGTGTTATAAATATGGTTTATAAGCACCAAAAATTTGGTGAGGGTTCTCTCCCCTCCACTCCCCTCCCCTCCCCTCCCCTTTTGCTTGGTTTCCTATAATGAAAATAGGTACACAAAGATACCTACCCAGCTTTGGCCTTTTAAAAGCCCAGTTGCCCCTCCCTATTCCTCCCCTAGTTGACTTTCTTAACCAGAGTTGGCACCTTAGCAAAAATGGTATCCTATCCTTCTCTTTTCAAGGCCCACCAAGAGCCCACCATTCATTGGTTTACTACTTACTACCTATTGGCATTTTTGGGGGTAAGCCCTTATACAAACAAGTAGGTTAAAAGCACTTGTAGGGTGGGTGTATGTGAAGGCGTGGTGTATGGAGAATATGGCCAATAATGCTTTAACCCAATGTGGATGAAAAATCCCCCATTGGTGGTCAACTTGCCTGAAATAGATAAGTGTGAATTAACAAGGGATTTACATCCATTGAATCTTCTTTTGCATGTTCAAATATGGTTTTTGCACATTCAAATAGGGTTTAGGGTTTAGGGTTTAGAGGCCATAAGGTGGGCACAAGGGGTGGGGCACCTTGTTAAACCCTTTGTCTCCTTTGTAGCAATGCAAAAACAAATGTTACTCTTGCATAGTACATTATAGTGAGAAATTTTAAATAGACATGAGTTATGGTTATAGATATGAGTTATGAAATTTTGCCAAAAGTGATTTTTTCTTTTGAGAAACTTGAAACTATGGCCAAAAATCCTTGAAAATCTGACTTATTTGTTGCCATATTTCCCTCTTTCCCAACTCCCCCATTAGCAAACATAGTTATGTCAATTTGCAATAGCTTCCCATTAATAATACCATAGCCTAATTTTTCAAAAATTAATTCTTTTTTTACAAATTTGAAAATTATTATTATTTCATGATCTATTATGATATTGTCATATGAAGAGTGAACCCCCAATTATAGCCCGGAATGTAAAATAGGTACCTATTTTGAATTATTGGAACCGGCAAGTAACTTATCTAACACAACTTGTATTTTATTATTATTATTATTGATATTATTATTCTTTTGGGTTGTCCTCCATTTTTGACCTAGGGTTTGGCTCTAACCTAGGTGGTGGTGAGGTCAGTGACTTTTGTTTTTTACTACCTACCTACTAACAACCCCCCCAACAGGTTATTAGTAGGTAGGTAGTAAAGACATCTCTTTACCTATGTATAAATCATAATCCATCTCCTTACCTAGTGGTCACTTACTTTGCCTACTTATCTACCCATAGGTATATAGGACTTTTTACTTCTTTACACAATGGGTTAACCAAGGTGAATTTGGATGTTAACTCAGTTGAGTTTCATCCACAACAGGCGTTATCTCTAGGGTTAGGTATTAGATTAAAGAAATTTCCACCTATAAATAAAATTTACAATCAAACCCTAAACCCTAAAACTGGGTTAGGTCTAGATTTTTAAATTTCCACCTATAAATAAAATTTACAATCAAATCAAATCAACTAACCAAACAAAAGGGTTCCCCAAAAAGCACTAGAATAAACATTTCCCAAAATATTTTTTAAAAAAAAAAAGAAAAAAAAGCCAAGCCTTTGAAATGAGAAACCCAATAAAATTATTTTTAAAAATAAAATAAATTAAAATAAATTAAAATATACCAACCAATACTTAATTCTGGAAATAGCACAACTGCAATAATACAAATTGACAAGGCCTACTACACACTCTTGCAACTAAACATAGTAGCAAAAAACAAAAGAAAACTGGTCAGTTCTATTCCTAGCTACCTACCTTCTTCACATACCATTAAACATTGTGATTGCATTGCTCCTCCCCTTTGATTCTCACACACTTGTTTTGTAACTTGGCTCAAAACCCATCTTGAAATGTTCAACTCTCCAATCCAAACCTCCCAATTGAATGATATTTATGGCCAAGATAATTTTTTGTGACCAATTTTATTTTATTTTATTTTTAATCTCAAAATTTCCTGTAAAAATATTTCAAAAATATTTTCCAGTTCAGTTTTTTACAAATTTCAAAAATTTCCCATTAAATTTGACTTGTACATTATATGTTGGATGAAGGGATACAAGTCAAATGTTGTGAAACTCAATTTTTTTGTGCATGTAAATCTGCCCAGGAAATTGTAATAATACTTTTTACCATTTTGGCAATAATTAAATTATTTTCAGTAAATGCCTCTTTTTTTTTTCTTTTTTTCAAAATTAGTCACCCACAATATCAGAAGTTGCAGAAATTCAGTTGCTGAAGGTACTAAAATGAAATGAAATAAAATAAAGTAAAATGTGCCAGAATTTCAATTCTTATTATTTCGATCAGAGTGCAGAATAAAATGAAATAATTAAATTAAAATTGAGCAAGAAGATGTCAGAATGATGAAAGGTATACTATGGTACTCTACCCTCCAAGAGGGTTTGCGAATCCCTTGTAGAAGGGAATGACTATTTTTGATTGGTCAATCATAATGATTCGCCCAGGTGATGAGATTTTCATAGTCTCTCACATGATGTTGTCCAGTTTTTCATGTTTATGGATGAGGAATATCATAGTACCCTTGGCTGCTTCGATAACAAGGTGCCTAATAATAATTTTTTTTGGGGTCATTTTTTATTGGCAATAAAAATGAATAATGTTTTACAGTTTAGCACTATACTTAAATAGCGAAGCTAGTAGTGTGCTTGAGAGTTTCTTTCAGATTTTCAAGACGAGGGGTAAATTAGTTTCAGAATTTTTGATAATTTCATAAATAAATAAATAAATAATAATATTTACTTAGGCTGGTTAGTGCCTAACCAGCCCAAAGTACTACGGTAATTAACATTGTAGATGTGGTGAAGTGCCATAGAAGCCCAAATAAGAGGGGTATTGGGGGTGAAGATGCTTCAACGACTTGAATGAAAAGCTGGGCCGATTGTTGTAGGGAAGGACTAACAAAGAACAGGGATGCTCTGGGAGTGCGGGCTTTGGTGCGAGGCAAGAGCCACCAAGCATGAGATCCAAATTCCGAGAGTGACCCAGTTCAAAGTCCTTACCCAGCATAAAGATCTCGGTAGAATTTTGGCCTTGCCTACTACCAAGGCAAGGATATTGTGTTTAGATTCATTATAGAGTATAGTAGCTTAAGGGATTTTTATAGGCCGCTACTAGGTAATAATAGGTCTATTTTTATATGAGGATTTTTGAAAAATGATATTTTGGCTTGTGTTGAAACTTGAGATTACTTATAGAGTTATAATATTTTGAAGGATTTTGGTTTCTTTTAGAGGATTTTTTGAAGATTATATTTCAGTTTGCATAATTTTTCTTTTGCCTTAAGACATTTTTTTAATGTAAATGGCCAGGCCACAGTGTGACACACCCCTCCTTAAATATTCACTAGTGTGGTCTGTGCTGTTCCCCAAGTGTTACCATGTCCTCACCTGATTGTTCCTTCCAAAACGTGGTTTTCTGGAATTTATTTGAAATTTTCAGTGGCAGAAATCACTTTAAAATCAATATCTCCCCACATTCTGAATCCAAATCTTACCAAGTAAATTCCATTAAATCTTGCTCATCAAGATCTTTCCAACAACACCAAAGGAACATTCCAATTCTTCTGAAATTTTCAGCTACGATTTGATTTAATTTAATTTTCAGTGAAGAAATCATTCAACATTCAAGAACTTTTGCACTGCAAGTCCCAACGGCATGGAACCAAGCCCATGCACCCCTCCTCATCGAGAGCTTTCGAAACGACATCAAGAACACAATCTGAAGCATCCTGGTTCGGTGGATCTCATAACTACAAAACAAAACAAACTACCTTCCTTCATAGATAGATGGCAAGGCCAGGCCAGAGTGTGACACACCCCTTGTTAAATATTCATTTGAGAAAGATGGGGAGAGAGAGCTTTACACACATCATAAGGTACCCTCCACAACGTAACCAGTGTGAACCGACATCAGCCATCAGTGCACTATCCATTGGAAACCTGTTATGACTCAGTTGTGAATGAACGGTAACTCGGTTAATAATGTCAGGTTTCACCCCGACAACCTACCTGTCTTCGTAAAAAAAAAAAGTAGGTCCTGTATAGGTTAGAAGGTAGGAAAAGAAATAGGAAAAAAATGGGTGATTACTAGCTTTAGAAGTTAAGAAATATAAAGAAATTTCCTAATAGGAAAGAATAGGTGATTTACTTGGTTAGAAGGTAGGAAAATAAAAAGAAATTTTCTAATAAGAAAAAAAAAAGGTAATTTACTAGGTCAGAAGGTAAGAAAATAAAATAATTTTTCTAATATGAAAAAAGAGATGATTACTAAGTAAGAAGGTAGGAAAATAAAGAAAATTTCTAATAGGGAAAAAAAGAAAATTTGACATACTAGGTTAGAAGGTAGGAAATTTTTTTAAAAAATCTAATATGAAAAAAAAGAAAAGTTGACATACTAGGTTAGAAGCTAGGAAAATAAAGAAATTTTCTAATAGGGAAAAATAGGTGATATACTAGGTTAGTAGAGACACATGTAGATTATTAGTGAGTAGGTTAAGGCTATTATTGGGTTGTTAGTAGGTAGGTAGTAAAAACAGGAATTGGGCTAATAATCACTATTATTATTAGTTACATGGCACTGGTAGTCTGTAGGTAGGTAGGTAGGTAGGTAGGTGTTGGTTCACTTTTCCCCCCCTACCAAAAAAAATTGGCCAGTAAATTTCAGAATTACAGCAGGCGTGATAAGGCAGGTAAAAAATGCCTGGATTTAGATACCCTTTAGGCCTGTCAGAACCTCGGAGGTAGGTAGTGTGGTAGGTACTACCCAGCCCGGTGTAAAGGACTGTTGCTTGTACCATTCAAGGAGTACGGGACGGTACTTGTTCAAAGGGTAAACTTAACCAGTGTAGTCAGATTGTGTTGGTTTTTAACTTAACCATGATTTTTCAATCATCCTTTTTTTTTTACTAGGCTACCTACTGAAAACTATAGTAGAAATCCATTAAACCATTTAGAAAATAAAAATTAATTAATTAATTTCAAAATATGTGGAGAATTTGTGCCACTTTTTCTTTTAAAAATTAAATTGAACAGACAAAAATTACATGGTCATTAAACCGTGCATATTAGGGTAAACTCCCAAGGTGGGGGAGGGGGGGGGTTACACCCAACAAGCTTTTCTTATTTGACATTCATCCACTATGGTTTGCAATTGGTTGAGGGCCTTTGTTCATGTGGGCCAGAGTGAACCACCAGCTTTCAAGGCAACAGGATGGATGGACGGTGGATGGACAGGAAACTTTTATTCTTAGGCAATTCCAGTTCCTTGGTTAGAAACCCTAAACCCTAAACCACGAGTGGGGTAGCTAGCTCAGTTGCTCTCTTGAGTCTTTGCTACCTACCTACCTACTTACTAGAAGGTTAGTAAGAAGGATTTTTGTTTCTTTTAGAGGATTTAAATTTATTTATTTTTTAAGATTATAATTTCGCACGGTGAAATATTTGAGTTTCCATAATTTTTCTTTTTTGCCTTAAGATACTTTTTAATGTAAAAATGGCAAGGCCATTGTTATTAAAAAGGTTGTGTTTTCATAACAAAATTATAGATAGTGCACACTTCAAAGTGACCCCACCACTTTTAATCATCTTGAACTCTTGTAATGGAGATTGTTTGCTTTGGAAAAAGAAGTCACTTCATCAGAAGGTCTAGCTCCCATTTGTTTTCTTATTGAATCCTTTTTTTTTTGCATGGATGACAAGAACTCGGAAGGCTTGTATGTGCAACTTCCTTTCTCAAAAGGGAGTGTTATGTCATCATTGAAACCATGATCACAATTGTGTGTTCCGGGTAAGTATTTTGACTAACAATGTCAATCCAATGAGAGAGTTGGCCTTAGGTCGAAAGCAATAATAATGGGTGGGATGACCATACGGTGGTGGATGTAGTAGTGTAGTAGATGATGACGACAACAACAACACCGGTGTGTAGTTGTTTGTTCACAATAGATGTTGCTAGAGAGAGAGAGAGTCACCCACATCGGTTGTGGCTAGGGGTCTCCATTAGGTGACCCGTGGAATAATTGGTGAAACATTCCGTTTTAACGTGAAACTTCATATTCAACACACACGTCAAGCATTGAGACAACCATGATTACAACTTTATTTTATGGTAGGAACTAGGAACATACCCCCCCCTTTCCCCCCCCCCCCCCCCCCCCCCCCCCCCTTTTTTTTTTCTCATTCTTTTTTTCTTTTTTTTTTTTTGGTATTAATTTTGACTATCCCCCCCCTTTTCCCCCCCCCCCCTCCCCCTTTCCGTCTTTTTTTTGTAATACACTTTTGGGCAAGGTGGCCTTGTAGAAACAAAGTGTTCTTTTCCACTTGGAAAAAGGCTTCGGCTTTTCCGAGTCAAAAGGAATTAAGAGAACGAAACATGCATTGTAAGTTTAAATGGTTTTATTTTGTTCGGTTATTCTTCCGAGCCCTTTCTTTGACAAGTAAAAATGAGAACTCGCGGAGATCAATGGTGTTGGATGAGAGAAAGTGAGAGATCTCAATAACGTTGGATGAAAGATTGAGAGGTGTGATCCACAAGTAACAATTACATCCATACTCTCAATGTTATTTGCTCACTCGGGTCCCAAGGTTTCAAACATTTGGAATCTAAAAAGGTGGCCTAGATTGGATCAGGTGAAGTAATGGATCCAAGAGTAGTATAAACTTCATCCATGTCGCTTGGATGAAGTTTATTCTATTGGAAACAATGTATTGGGAAATTGCCTAATTTGCCACAATTTCCCATCTTCTTTTTTATGACACCCAATAAATTTTATTTTTTTCTAATTGATTGTTAATTTCTTTAAAAAAAGAATATTACTAGATGGAGGAATGATTTTGGGAAGAAGATTATTTTTCTTCTTGTTCTTTTTCCCACAAATTGGTGGATTTTTGTGGGATGTTCACAAGATGGGGTTTGATCAAAGCAAATTTCTCATTTGATTAATTACACCTTGAAAAGTCCTAAATTTTCTTCGCACAAGTTGTTTTAATCCAATTAAATAACTCATATTTCCTACCTTGGGGAAAAAAATATTTTCTAGTGTAAATTTGACTAATTTTTCTATTTTTTTGGGAAAATAATAATAGCCAATTTCTTGATACATAAAAGTCTTCCCCCCCCCCCACAAAAGACAAGGAAAAAAAACCCCTGAAAATGAGTTCATGAATTATTACTAACAGTATTTAAAAGTCATGTACAAAATACGTACATGGGTAAAATAATTTACGTACATGGGTAAATAATTTACGTACATGACAACCTATGTGGCTGTTATAAGTAGGTACCAAGGATGAAAAGCAAGAGAAACTCATCCAAAAATGTTAGATTTGAACTCAGAGACGACCCCTCTGATTATTTGTAAATATTTAGAAATAATTTAAATGGGATTTTGGGAGTTTTCCCATGGTACCAAACCAACATGGTTGCTGGTTTTTAGTTCTTAACCCAAGGCCGGCTTTAAAGTGAGTTAGGCCCAGAATGTAAGTGAAAAGAAATTTCCTTGGAAAAGAATTTTCTTAATGTAGCCTAACTCGGTAGAAAAATTACCGTGTACCCACTTAGTTAGTTACATCCCACGTAAAAACGTTTTACCCCTCCCCCCACCCGGGCCCGCTCTCCCCGCACCCGCCCCACCCGGGCCCGCCTCCTTCGCAGCCTGGGTGGCACGGCGGTAAGCGTTGCTGTGTTCTCCTCCGAGCTGTTACAGCCGATATCCTGCGCTCTGTGTCGCACTGCGTTGCTCTCGTCTCTCGCTTGCGCTCGCTCTGCTTGCTTTGGGCTTGCTTCGGATCAGCAGTTGCAAAAGAGCAGCAGTGAAAACCATCTGTTCTTCTTCTTCATCATCTTCTCAAGCTCTTTCTCGGACAGGGCTTGGGCTGTAGCAGCAGCAGCAGCAGCTGAGGACATGAGCCGGGGAAACCCGTGGCTTGAACAATAACGACGTCGTCGTCTTCTTCTTCTTCTCCTTCTCCTTCTTCTCTCACCTTGCTGGGCTTGCGGGCGCGTGTCGTGTCAGGTCGGAACTGCGGGTGAGAGGTGATGATGGAACAGGCAGTGGAAGCAGAAGAGACCTGGGTTTGTAGGATGTGGGAACCAAGAGATTCAAATCCTTCTCTCACTCTCTTGTAGCTTCTCTTGGCCTTTTTGAGCTTGGCTCTCTTCTTCCTTTTTTTTGTTTTCCTCTCTCTTTCTGTGTCTGTCTCTGTTTCTCTCTCGCTCTCTCGATAGGTGTGTTTTTATCTGTTTTGCTTCTTTTTTTGGGTTGTTTTGTGTGTGTGTGTATTGTGGGCATTTCTTGCGTTTTTGTTTGTAGGGATCGACTGCAGTGCAGTGGTTTTTAAAAATAATTTTGCCTCTTTCTGTGTACCTAGATTGTTGCATTGGGTTGGGTTCTGCGCGGAGAAAGGAGCTTCCCATGATGTCAGGAAGTAGCTACAGAGGGGAGTAGATAATGCAGCAGTGTGGGAAGAGGAGGAGGAGGAGACGGAGACGAGGAATGCTGGCTGAGCTCCAGACGACGGCGACGACGAGGAAGATGGGATCATGGCGTTCTTCGCTGGATTTGCAAGGGAAAGAGACGGAAAGGGGTGATGATCTGGTGGTGGCAGGACAGTGGTAGAAAAGGGAGTCTTCTGAGTAGGTCAAAAGAGATTCAAGGAGCGCGGCGGGTCCATGAAGATGATGGTGGTACGCTGCAGGAGGAGTCTGTGGTGCAGAGGAAGCAGAATGGTGGAAACGGAGCCAGAAGAAGAAGAAGAAGCTGCTGCAGCCAGTGGGAAGCTTGTTGGGTAAGAAGAAGAGCAACCCTAGTGTAGTAGGATTGAATGCCAGGGCAGTGGCAGTGGGGGGGCTGCTAAGCTCACAATGCAGGTCCACATCTCACCCAGTATGAGACGGATCACCATATCCACCACACCAGGCTTCCTGGATCCCATGAAGATGAAAGGCGCAGCACGATACCTGAGCTATCGTTGCCTTTTCTGGACTATGCTCCTGCTTGTTTTCCTTCTCCCTTTTGTCTTCATCACTAGTGCTCTTGTCACTCTCGAAGGTGCCAACAAATGCTCATCTATTGGTACACATTCTTTTGCTTTTGCATAGACCCCCCACACCCACACACTCCTCTCCTCCTCATCACATCACATCACCCTCCTCCTCTGTCTACATTTTGCATGGGCACAAACATCAGAATTATCCTCAAGAGGAGAGAACTTGAGAAGCTCTGAGGGTTTTGTTCAAGAGCTGAGCTCATCGTACACTGCCTGGATTGCTTTATATTTTTGTATTTTGCTGCCATTTTGAAAAATCTTTCTGCATATTTTGAGTTTCTGGAGATGGGTTTTTGCTTTCAGAGTTTTTCAAAGAAGTACTTACTACTTGTTGTTCAAAGCTTTTTTTCCTGTGCTCTCTCTCTCTGATAGATAGTGGTGATGAAGTCGCCAATTTCTGTTCAGAGATTTGGGCTTTTGTTGAGTATGGAAGAATTGTCAGATTTTTAGAGAGATGGGTTTTTCTTGTGAATGTGGTAATTTGACAGAATTTTTGGCACATTTTCCAAGAGATGGGTTTTTGTTGTGGAAGAGAATTGTTTTGTGATATGGAAATTTGAAAGAATCTTTGTCAGATTTTCAGAGAGATGGGGTTCTGGTGTGGAAGAAGAATTGTTTGTGATATGAAATTTGGCAATTTTTTGTTCTTCTTCTTCAGGTTGTTTTGGACGGAAGTTTGGGCCCAGATTAACATGGAGAAGACATATATCATCTGTAAGTGGAAACGAAATCTGCAAAAAGTCTGGCATTCATGTCTGAGGTTTGCATTTCAGATTTTTTTTTTGCATTGGACAGCAGCAGTAGGTTGCATTTTGGAAGTTTTTTTGGCATTTGAGAACCTTTTAGCAACACCACAGACTCTTTGGTTATGATTTCACTTGAAAAGTTCAATTGAATTGTTGGACTTGGGAAATGTGCAGAAGGCATCTGATCAATATTCAGTTTTGCTGGCACCTGCAAGTAGGACTGCAGTTGATCTACCTGAATCTGTTGAAGCTTTGGTGGAGGAGGCACGCAAGAAACAATATGACATGCCAACCCTATTGATACAATTGAAGGCTATGGTGTGTGCAAATTGCCAGCTCCTTTCCTTCTTTCCACACTCCACACTTTTCCTGTCTTTATCTGGTAACTTCATGGATTCATAAAATTGTGCGATTTTAATCGTTCTATGATCAGCCCTGTAAAAAAATTGTGCTCATTTTGTACATTTCTGCGGTTTCTGCCCAAAAAAATTGCAAGAAGCTGATTCTCTGTGCCCTCTGAGAATAATACTTGGGTTCTTGAAGACTACTGGGGAGTTGTTGGAAGTCATCAAAGTTCTTGAATCACTCAAGAACTGAAAATCTATCTCCTCTTTTGTTGCAGTCCTTTGAATTCTCAACTCTTTATACCAACATCAATCTATCAGACTCAAGCACCAGAATTTAAAGAATTTTTGGAAAAGAATTTCATGGGATATGTGACCATTTTTACAAGCCTTGTCAGTGTGAACACACATGAGTAGTAGCATGATTTGTAATGCCCTGATGTGGATTTGAGTGTTTCTGGTTCTTCATTATTGGAATTGCGAATAGTCAGTTTTTTAGGTCCTCAAGTCTTAGGTACTTCCAAAGAGTTGTTTTTAGCTCAAATTGCAAGCTAGCCAGCATCATGGCAGCTAAGTCCTGTTACTGCTTCTGCTCTTGTAACAGCAACTCCGTATGTTGGTGGTGAAATGCTTGAGATTAACCTACACCCATTTCTTGGAGTTGATGTAGTTACAATGTGCACACACCTGTAGTATTGTAGTTTGTGAATAAGTGGAAGTTTTGCAGGTGGAGGCAAATGAGGAGCGAGTGCGTGCAGCAAAGCTGCAGGAAGCTCTCTACCGGCACTATGCCAGCAGTGGGGTACCCAAGGGACTCCACTGCTTAGCCCTGAAGCTCACAGTTGAATACTCTAGTAATGCTCGTGCTCGCCAGGACTTGCCATCACCGGACCTTGCCCCTCGACTCACAGACCCAGGGCTACACCACTTAGTACTGGCTACGGATAATGTTCTAGCTGCCTCAGTGGTAGTGACCTCCACTGTCCACAATGCAGCAGAACCCGAGAAAATAGTGTTCCATGTCATCACTGACAAGAAGACATATGCAGCAATGCATGCATGGTTTTCACTCAACCCACTGTCTCCAGCTATTGTAGAGGTGAAGGGTGTGCATGAATTTGAATGGTTGACTCGGGACAATGTCCCAGTGCTGGAAGCTATGGAGACATCACAGGACATCAAGTGGTATTACCATGGTAATCATGCAGCAGGCACCAATATCAGCCAGTACTCTCCTACTATCTTGGCTGCCTATCTGCAGGCAAGATCACCAAAATACATCTCCATCATGAACCACCTCCGCATCTACCTCCCTGAGGTTTGCTAACTCTATTCCTCTGTACATTCTCCAGTGGACACTTAAAGTAGCCTTCTGCTGTTACCACTGTTCTGTGAACACCTGCTGTTGTGTTTGTTTATGGCTGAAGCACAGTTGTTGCATTGGTGGGTATATGTGTCAGCTTTTCCCTGAATTGGAGAAAGTGGTGTTTCTTGACGATGATGTAGTAGTGCAAAAGGATCTAAGCCCATTGTGGGAGATGGATCTCCATGGCAAAGTGAACGGAGCAGTGGAGACTTGCCATGGAGATGATGCTTGGGTGATGTCCAAAACATTCAGAAATTACTTCAACTTTTCACATCCAATTGTTGCCAAGACTTTTGATCCGGATAAGTGTGCCTGGGCTTATGGCATGAATGTGTTTGATTTGCGTGCATGGCGCCAAGCAGACATCACTCGTGTTTATCACTATTGGCAGAAACAGGTACCTTTTTTTTCTGTTTGATTTGTTTTAAGTTTTCAGCTTGTCTCCCCATATTTCCTCAATGCTCTCAAAGTATTGTACTAGATTCCTGCTTTTGCAATAATGAGGTCTTATTGAATATGAGTTCATTGGTGTACCGTAGAATATTCCAAATGTTCACATTCAATTCTCTTGCTTTTCCATTTTTGTGGTTCTTATTGGGTACCAATTATGGTTTGTTGGGTGGGCAGAATTTGCAGCTGAATTTGACACTGTGGAGACTTGGGACATTGCCACCTGCATTGATAGCATTTGATGGGAATGTGCATCCAATCCCTCCACAGTGGCATATGCTGGGCCTGGGCTATAACACCAAATCAAGCTTGGAAGCCACGAAGCAGGCTGCTGTCATCCACTATAATGGGCAGGCTAAACCTTGGCTCGACATTGCATTTCCACATCTCCGACCATTCTGGTCCAAGTACGTAAACTACTCTAATGAGTTTATTAGACAATGTAACATCCTTGATAGACCCTAGTGCCCCTCCCGCCCCCTCAACAACCTTCCTCAGTCACACCCAACCTGCTCTTTTCATCTGATTGTATTTCCATCATTCCATACTCTTTGATCAGTGAACTTCAGTCTCTTTCTCATTGCCAGAAAGGTCCCATTCACTGTAGGGAGGCAATCATGAAGTTGGAAGCTTTTATGGCAATTGGTTTGGGAGATGGTGATAAGAAGTAAACCGTTCATAGCCTAGTCACAGTTCTGCATATTGCTAGAATGTGCAAGCAGGCAAAAGCAAATGTGAAGGCTTTAATGGAAATTGATGGAGCAAGGAAACACACTTAAAAGTCAGTGAGGTGTGGCATAATTGAACATTTGATGAAGCGAAGAAGAGCAGAAGCAATGATGACTAGCTATGGTGGAGAAGTTGGGGGAATATGTGCCCAATGTTTGGTGATAATTCTTAGTCACATTTACTTGCAACAAAACAAACTACTGCAGACAAAAAAGGTGCTCTGCAGCAGATTTGTTGCAAAGAAGTGATTTTTTTTTGTAATAAGGTCAGGAAGAAAGATCAATTCTTTTGGAAAGGAAAAGTGTAAGGGGTGTGTTGATGATGGACAGGTCTAAGATTTTTTAAGGTAGTGCAGTACCGTACCCATGTTCCCATTTATGTTGAGTAGAGAAAGTCGTTCCAAGATTGGAGTTTGCTGCAATGCCTGACATGATTTTCATCTCCCAAAGTTGCCAATTGGCCATCCTTATATTATTTAACACCATTCTTGCTGAGCTCCCCAATCTGTATGTGTGTATCTTCATGTCCTCCTTTCCTGGGTTACAAAGGCAAGGAAGGTGTCACGCCTGCGTATCTGAATAACAAGTAGAATTGTTCACTTGGGTGGAGGTGTGCAATATGTAGATTCCTATGAGGCTGTGTTATTTTACGTACATGGAAACTCCAAGATGCAAATTGCTGTATTTAATGTAAGGACTGTAGAGTAGAACCCGTGAGCTCATGGGGCTGGAATCCATTTGACCCCTGAGATACGATCGGAATTTCCAGCTGAAAACTACTCTATTGGGTTGCCTCATGGGTTGTGTGAGTCCAAACCTCTGCTGTTATTGATAAATGTTTCATGGAAGTACATTTTTGTAGTGCGATTCTGTGTGTCATAATCATGTATGATCAAACTGCAAGCTCAATCAGCCTTTTGGCGTTGGTTATCTGTCTGGTGCACACAGTTGCAAAGGTTGTGGTAATAAATTTCACAGCTGAAATAACTGTAGGAGGATGTGCTATTTCTCACTGGTCATGTACTAGAGCAGGACATGTCCTAGGGTATGGTAGATTTCATCAGAGCTTCATGAAAATTCTTTGTCTGCCTTGCCAAACTTCCATGTCCACCCTTCCTTGCTCGCCCATTTCTTGTCCTGTGCAGATGACATTTGGAAGCCTTGGTATGTGAATTGTAACGTATAGTGACACCTTTGAATATTCAAGCATTACGTTTCATCTTGTCTTACACATCTAAAGTTGCCATTGTTATTTCAAGATGATCTACAATACAATCTCTATTGAATATTTGGGATAGATATTCAAATTGGGGTTGTTGAACTTCATGGCAATCATACCAAACATTGCTGCATGTTATTAACGTTCCAAAAAGATGTTCCTTTATGAGAATGCAATTTGTGTAGTCTAAGTACGTAATTTAAGTAATGTAAATGTGATGTAAACTAACTAAACTTTATTACAATTAACCACTACAACTTCAATGGAATGGAAATTGAAAAAGAATGAGGACTTCAAGTTTTAATAATCATTACTACCTATTGTGCCCAAATCCAATTAATATGTGTTGATTGCCAAAAAGTGGGATTTATGGCTATCAAACTACATATAAATCCCACTTTTTGGAAAATATTAATGTTTTTACAAATTCGTAACTTTACTCTTTGGCTTGGAAAAAAAGATTGTGAACAACTATTAAGGATTCAAAATATCCTTTGGGTGTAGGGTTTAAGCCTAATTTTTCAAATTTCTAAGCTATGTCATTCCAATATTGGCAACTTTTTTAAAAATTTGAAAACCTACAAGTTCAATTTGAAAGCCAAGCATGATTCCATGTAAACAACACATTCCTAGGAGTTGAAAATTGTATAGGTATGGAGTCTTGCAAGAAATTAAGATTGGTCACTTGCTTACAAAGTTCAAATGACTTGCCAACTTTTCAAAAACATTCAATTTGCTTATCTAAAGAACATGAACTCATGTTCAATAGTTATTTTTTCACATTTTTGGTTTAAATTTCATCAAATGAATAGTTCCACAATTTGGTCTTGTGACAATTCTATTGTAAAAATGTCGTTTTGCTTCCAAGTCAAAAGAACCTAAACCATTGGGTTTAACACCACAAACTCTAAGAACTTGCCAATGTTGGTTTGAATTGGTGTTGTGTGTGTTAGTGTAAAAACACATTTATCCACCATGTAAAATCAAGTAAGTGTACAAACTTATGAATTGTGTAAATGAATATTTGTTACACTTTTGGGGGAAGTGTTAAAAAAGTATCATTTACACTTACACAAAGCCACATAAATGTTTTGGAATGTGTATATGTATGTATCATATACCCTTGTGACTATACATACTAGTGGGTGCCCATGATCTTCGGCCATTGTGAAGTCCCTCGGAAACTTTTAACTTTTTTTTAAAATTTTTTTTATGTGTTTTCTATTTTTATTATTATTTTGTGATCATCCAACTAGACAGACATTTCATCCATCCCCTTAATCGGGACGGACAGTAGCTAAAAGAAAAAAAACTTCCTCAAAATTTGTCCCATCATCAAGCCGAACAGACATTTCATCCATCCCCTTAATTGGGACGGACAATAACTAAAAGAAAAAAAAAGTAGTCTT